>JGI24228J36427_100411_pt1 | contig 6894 bp, 9 predicted proteins | sample YelNatsi3bottle8_FD_36427 | JGI IMG/M metagenome (IMG submission 36427) | reverse complement strand
ACAACTGATGGAACTTTTACAATAAAATTCAAGAATGATGTTGTAAATCCTATTACATTTAAAGTTAACAGTGCTGAGTTTGATGTTAATGACAATACAAATATTGCATTTTTCCTCAAAAATATAACACAGTTTGGTAATATGGAAAGCTCAATAAGGGTTGCACAGNTGACAGGATATGCTGCAGGTAACTTGCAAGGGTTTAACGTTGACGCGTCAGGCAAGATTACAGGTGTATATTCAAATGGTTTGAATCAGCTAATCGGACAGATTGCAGTTGCCACATTTGCAAACCCTGCAGGACTTCAAAGAATAGGAGATAACCTTTATATAAACACAGTAAACTCAGGCGATCCAGAAATTGGTACACCTGGTTCTGGTTCAAGAGGTACAATATCTCAGGGGACTCTTGAGATGTCAAATGTGGATTTAGCAAAAGAGTTTACAGACATGATAGTAACCCAAAGAGGGTATCAGGCAAACGCAAGGGTGATAACAGCATCGGATGAGCTTTTACAGGATTTAGTGAATATTAAGAGATAAGAGTGGTAGATAAAAAGTAGGGGGAGGGAGAAAAAGGTGAGTTTATATAACTTTTTCTCCTTCCCTTTGAAAAGAGCTGATACATCTTTTTCATTTTAATATCTTCAAGAGGTTGATTGTATATGATAAAATTGAGAAGAATAAATAACAAAGAGTTTGTGGTAAATGCAGATTTTATAGAGTTTGTGGAATCCACACCTGATACTGTTATAACNCTCACAAATGGGGTAAAACTTGTTGTGAAAGAGTCTGTGGATGAGGTTATTGAAAAGGTCATTGAATACAAAAAAAAGATTTTTGAGGGTATTATATTTAATGTACAANCTTTGCAAAAGGAGCATGAAAGATGAAAGGCGAAAAGATGAACTCAATAATTCTCATTTTACTTGTTTTGCTTCTTCTAATGATGTTAGGAATGGGAATAGGATTTTTGACAGTTATAAAAAATTTGTCACCTGCATCATCGACTGCAAAAACTACTCCAGTTAAGAAAAAACCAGAAAAACTTTATACATACGATGTAAATGACGGTAAGGCTCTTATGAGTAACTTNCAGGATACTCAAACAAATGCAGGAAGAATCATAAGACTGACAGTTCAGCTTGAAGTTACAGATAAGAAGCTATCTGAAACTTTAAAAGAGAANAACATTGTGATTGCCGATATTATAGATAGTGTTTTAAGAAGCAAGACAGCAGACGAACTTTTAAAGCCTGAAGGGAAAGAAAAGGTTAGAAAAGAGATTAAAGACAGGTTAAATGAGNTATTTGAGAATAAAGTGTACAATGTCAATTTTGGTGAGTTTATAATCCAGTAAAAAAGGTGGTGAAAAATTGAATGGGCGATATACTTTCGCAGAGCGAAATAGATGAACTTTTGCGTTCGCTTACATCTGGTGAACTTTCACTTGATGAGATTCAAAAGCCAAAACAAGAAAAGAATGTCCGCGTATATGACTTTAAAAGGCCAAGTAAATTTGCAAAAGACCATTTGAGAACACTTCAGATGATATTTGAAAACTATGCCCGAATTGTCACCACCTTTTTGTCTGGGTATTTACGAACCATTGTTCAGATGGATGTTTTATCTGTTGAGCAGCTAACATATTATGAGTTTAGCAATTCTCTTTCGAATCCTGTTGTTATGGGTATTGTGAATTTTACACCATTGAAAGGAAGCATTGTATATGAAATGGCGCCAGAAATTGCGTTTGCCATGATTGATAGGGTGCTTGGTGGGTTTGGCAAGGGAATAGACAAGGTAAGGACCTTTACTGAAATTGAGCTTGCACTTATAGAAAGGCTACTTCAGCAGCTTGTAAATTATTTTCAGGAAGCATGGGAAAACATTGTTGAACTTCGACCACGACTTGAAAAGATAGAAACAAANCCTCAGTTTACTCAGATTGTATCGCCTAATGAGACAATTGCACTTGTAACTATTGCTATGAAAGTTGGCGAAGTAGAAGGCATGGCAAACATTTGTTTGCCACATATGGTAATTGAGCCGATAATGCCGAGACTTTCAACAAAGTTTTGGTTTTCAACATCTGCAAAAGAAACGTCAGAGGAAACAAAAGAGTATTTGCAGAAAAAGATTGAGAGAACAAGGGTTACAGTGAAAGCAGTGCTCGGAAGAACACAGATTACGGTTCGGGAATTTTTGGAACTTCAGGTAGGTGATGTTCTAAGGCTTGATAGAAGGAAAAACCAGGAGATAGAAGTTTTTGTGGGGAATAAATTAAAATTTTATGGTGTTCCAGGACGAAAAGAAGGCAGGATCGCAGTAAAGATTACACGGGTAGAAGAGGGGGAGGATTTTAGATGAGCGATTTGCTCTCTCAGGACGAAATAGATGCTCTTTTGCGGGGAATGAGCGAAACATCGTCATCACCTACAATATCTGATCAAGATAAGGATGTTTTAGGCGAAATTGGTAACATATCAATGGGTACAGCTGCCACCACCTTGAGCATTCTTTTGAACCAAAAGGTAAACATTACAACACCAGTTGTAAGTGTTTTGAAATGGGATGAACTACCAAAAGAATTTCCTGTTCCATATGTTGCAATAAAGGTTGTTTATAAGGAAGGACTTGATGGTGTAAATCTTTTAATTTTAAAGAAAGAAGACGTTGAGATTATTGCAGACCTTATGATGGGTGGTACAGGTCAAGTTGAGTTTACTGAGCAGCTAACAGAACTTCAGCTTTCAGCAATACAGGAAGCGATGAATCAAATGGTAGGCTCTGCCTCTACGTCGCTTTCTTCTATGTTAAATCTAAAAATTGACATAAATCCACCCGAAGCCTTTGTAATTGATTTTGCCCAGAATGCTGAGGAGATGATACCTGAATTAAAAAGAGCTGACGAGATTGTTAAGATAGCTTTCCGTATGACCATAGGAGATTTAATAGATAGCCAGATTATGCAGTTGATACCTGTTGACTTTGCAAAACAGCTTGTAGATGCTATGTTCAAAAATACATTCAATGCCTCCGCACAGGCAGAAACATCGGCAAAGTCACATAGTGAAACTGTAAAAGAAGAAACACTCAAACAGCCTGCTTCTCAGCCTACAAATAAGCAAAAAACATCGCCGCAGTCTTATACACCGCCACCAAAGAAAGAACAGCCGCAACAGGTTTACAATGTTTCACCTGTGCAGTTTGAAAGTTTTGATGAAGAAGAGGAAAGAAGGTATCCCGAGAACATTGAGCTCATTTTGGATGTGCCGCTTGAGATTACTGTTGAACTTGGAAGGACACAGAAACTTGTAAGAGAGATTTTGGAATTTTCAACCGGGTCGATCATTGAACTTGAAAAGCTTGCAGGTGAGCCTGTTGATATTCTGGTAAACGGCAAGGTTATAGCAAAAGGTGAGGTTGTGGTAATTGATGAAAATTTTGGTGTTAGGATAACTGATATTGTCAATCCATCAAATAGGTTATAAAATATAAATAAGTTATTTGTTTGCCAGACAGAATAATTTAAAACTACAACTTTAAAAAAGAACTACTTTGAAAAGGAGAGAGATTGATGGCAAAAAGGATTCTGATAGTTGATGATGCAGCTTTTATGAGAATGATGTTAAAAGACATTATCACAAAAAATGGTTACGAAGTTGCGGGTGAGGCAGAAAACGGGGCTAAAGCTGTTGAGATGTACAAAGAACTAAAACCTGATCTTGTAATGATGGACATTACAATGCCTGAGATGGACGGGATTCAAGCTGTAAGAGAAATAAAAAAGATAGACCCACAGGCAAAGATAATCATGTGTTCTGCCATGGGTCAGCAGGCAATGGTTATAGAATCTATTCAGGCAGGTGCGCGCGACTTTATAGTAAAACCGTTCCAGGCAGAGAGAATTGTTGAGGCAATCAAAAAAGTGCTGGGATAAAAAATATGTTTGAGGTGAAAAAGATTTAAAAATGGAATTTGGTCTTAAAGTAATTTTAGCATTGACAGTTGTATGCCTGCTTATCTACCTTATCTATTACGTGCTGAAAATTGTGAACAAAAAAATGTTTGGCAGAAAAGGGGAATTTTTGAAGGTAATTGACATGCTTCCCCTTTCTGCAGATAGTATGCTTGTGCTTATTGAGGTGGGTGACAAGGTTATTTTGCTTGGAAAGACGCAAAAAAGCATAACATTTTTGAAAGAGTTTACTAAAGACCAGCTGCTCAATTTTGAAGAGCAGGAACATAGCTTCAAAAAGATAATTGATAGCCAAATGAATTCTTCTTTTGANCTGAAAGATAAAGTATTAAATCTTTACAACCTAATTAAAGACAGTGAAGGTAAAAAGGATGATGAAGAAAAATAAGTCTCTTTATATTATATCGACATTACTTTTAATTTTAATAACTACATGTGCAGAAAAACAAATAGCCTTTGCATCAGCAAGCTTTAGTATAAATCTGGGCAACCCACAAAACCCCAAGGATGTATCGTCTGCCCTGCAACTTATAATATTTCTCACCATTCTAACGTTAGCACCATCTATCCTGATAATGATGACATCATTTACAAGGATACTTATTGTTCTTGGATTTGTTCGAAACGCGTTAGGGACCCAGCAGATGCCGCCAAACCAGATTTTGATCGGACTTGCACTCTTTTTGACCTTTTTTGTGATGGCACCTGTGACTGACAAGATTTATACGCAGGCTTATCAGCCGTACATAAAAGGGCAGATAACATCCCAGGAAGCGCTCAAGAGAGCCGAGCAGCCTCTGAAAGAGTTTATGCTAAAAAATACGCGCAAAAAAGACCTTGATCTTTTTGTGAAACTTGGTAATATAAATCCAAATACAAATGTAAAAGACCTTCCCATAAGGGTTGTTGTTCCTGCTTTTATAATAAGTGAGCTAAAAAGTGCATTTGAGATGGGGTTTTTGATATATGTGCCATTTTTAATCATTGATATGGTTGTGGCAAGCATTTTAATGTCGATGGGAATGCTTATGATTCCGCCGGTTATGATATCATTACCTTTCAAAATTTTGCTGTTTATTTTAGTTGATGGGTGGAATTTAGTTGTAGAGTCGCTTGTGAGAAGTTTTAAGTAAAAGAAAAGTGAGAAGATGAGAGATGGATACATCGGTAGTGCTTGAGATTGCAAGACAGGCAATTTTAACAGCATTTTATGTTGCNGGACCTATTTTGCTTGTATCAATGGTAGTAGGTATAGTTGTATCTATTTTGCAGGCAACTACTCAGATAAACGAACAGACACTCACTTTTGTACCAAAATTAATTGCAATTGCACTTTCACTTTTGGTTTTCGGTCAGTGGATGCTCACAAAGGTGGTAGAGTTTACAAAATATTTGTGGATTAATATAAACCAGTTTGTAAAATAAACTTTTAAGGAAGAACACTTATGACAGATATTATCAATACCTTTTTAAATAGTTCATACATATTTTTTCTTGTTTTAGCAAGAATGAGTGGTCTTTTTATAGCCTCACCAATATTCGGCAGAAGAAATATTCCTGCGTACTTTAAAATTGGTTTTGCATTTTTCTTAAGTATGATTGTTGTCACAACTTACAATTTTTCTTACAGTGTACCTACCAATGTGGAGGAGTATATCTTTGTAGTGATTAAAGAGTTCATTGTTGGGCTTTTGATAGGGTATATATCATACATGATATTTTCAGCTATACTTTTAGGAGGTCAAATCATTGACAATGCAATAGGTTTTGGTATGGCAAATGTCATTGATCCTATGAGCGAGATTCAAGTACCTCTTTTAGGCAACTTTTTGTACCTTTACATGCTTGTNATGTTTTTTGGCACAGATGCTCATCATCTTCTTATAAGAGCTATATTTTATAGCTACAAACTTGTTCCAATTGGATATGGAGGTTTTAAAACCGAATTTACGTGGAACTTTTTGAGATTTTTTTCAGAACTTTTTCTGATAGGGGTGGAGATAAGCCTGCCAATTTTGATGAGTATGCTTATTGTGGATATAATTTTAGCAGTGCTGTCGCGTGCTGTACCACAGATGAATGTGTTCATGGTAGGGATGCCTATAAAGATTACAATTGGTTTTTTGGTGCTTGTTATAATTTTTCCTTTCATGAGTAAGATGATATTTGTACTGATTGACAGAATATCAGTGTATACTTTTGAATTTTTAAGAGGGGGTATCAAGTGAGGTTAATATTTGATATTCAGCTTTTTTCAGAAGCAAGTACTAAAACAGAAAAGGCAACCCCCANAAAACGTCAGGAAGCAAGAAAACGTGGTGTGGTAGCAAAAAGCAGAGAGGTTACCTCTGCTTTTGCTTTATTGATAAGTGTACTTTTTCTTAAGTTTGGTTATTCGGTTATTGTTAATCCTCTGCAGCAAAAAAGCAAGTATCTTTTTAGCAACTTGAATTATAATATAGAAAATGTACATGATGCAACCAGGCTTTTTAACTTTATAATTACAACTTCATTAAAGATTGTTCTTCCTTTCTGCGTTGCTATTATGTTTGTGGTAGCAATTGTAGAATGGGCACAGAGTAGTTTTCTTATTACAGCACAGTCGCTTAAAATGAGTTTTCAAAAAATTAATCCCATTGAAGGGTTTAAAAGAATATTTTCAATTAACTCAGTAATTGAACTTATAAAGTCTATACTAAAAGTTTTAATAATCGGATACACGGGATATAGCTACACACAGAGTTTTGCCAAAAAGCTTTTAGAAATGTACGAGATGAATCTACTTACAATAATAAAGTTTTCTTTTGACTCTGCTATTAATCTGATTTTATGGATGTCAGTGATGTTTTTTGGAATAGCCATGATAGATTTTATATTTCAGCGATGGCAGTATGAAAAAAAGCTCATGATGA
>JGI24228J36427_100399_pt1 | contig 7039 bp, 5 predicted proteins | sample YelNatsi3bottle8_FD_36427 | JGI IMG/M metagenome (IMG submission 36427) | reverse complement strand
GCCTTTATTGTACCTGAACGTTAATAAGTCATAGTATCTTACAAGTTTATCTTCATCAATTAGATATTTTGCATCTTTTGTTTGCCTATACATCTCATCAAAAGCATCGCCAATAACAGCAAATAGTGAGTAGATTATTGGTATGGTATGTCCAGCAGAAAGGATTAGCCTGTCGTTGAATCTGTATTCTGGTTTTCTTATATCATACGTCATCTTTTTACCAAACAAAAGAGCAATTAACATGTGAGCCTTTGAGTGAGAACCGCCAGGATGTCCGCTTTGCCTGTAGTTTAGAGTAAAATCAAGATACTGATATGTTATGTCTTTTATTTTTTCCCAGAGTTGAAATTCCTTTTCCATCTTAAACCTCCCACAATATATTATAAGTTTGATTTGTTTTGATTATATCAAAAAAAAATTTACTTTTAAAGAGGAATTGTGTGGATTATTAAAGAAATTTGCGTTTTTAAATGACTAATTGAGAGGAATATTGTTGAAATAAAGAAATGGTTTAAATTTTATTTTAGGAGATTTATAATATTTCTTGTAGAAAACAAAAAAATAATTCGTTATTGTTATTTTAAAAATTTTGAAAGAAAGAGTTTCGTTGGTTATTCATCTTGAAAGAATACATAGAAAGGGAGATTTAAATGTCTGCTAAAATTAAAGTAAGAAGAGAAAAAATTAAAGAAATTATCTTTGCCAAAAAATTTGTCAAAGTTTCTGAGCTTTCAAATCTATTTGGTGTTTCAGAAGAAACTATCAGGAGAGATTTAGATGAATTAGAAAATGAAGGATTAATAGAAAGGAGACATGGTGGAGCAAGAATAAAAGAGGATTTAATAATTTCTCCTTTGGCTAAGAGATTCAACAAAAATATAGAGCAGAAAAAGAAAATCGCAGAAAGAGCAGTCGTTGAAATTAAAGAAGGAAATGTAATTTTTTTAGATGGTGGTTCTACTACTTTTCATATAGCTATACTGTTGAAAAACATAAAAAATATCACGGTTGTTACTAATGCAATAAATATTGCAGCGGAGTTAGTAAATAATCCTTATATTAATCTTTTTATCACACCTGGCAAAATAAGACCAGATAATCAATCTATTGTAGGTTTTGAAACAGTTAAATATATTGAAAATTATAATATTGACATATTATTTTTGGGAATAGGAGGAATAACAATTGAAAAGGGATTAACAACGTCTGATGTTTTTGAAGCAGAAGTAAAAAAAGCGATGATAAAATCTTCGAATAAGGTAATTGGTGTAGCGGATAGCAGCAAATTTGGTAGGATTACAATGGTTTCGTTTGCAACGCTTTCTGATTTAGACATGTTAATAACTGATGGAACGTCCAATAAAGAAATCGTTGAGGCTATAGCTCGTTATGTGAAAATAGAAATTGTGTAAGCTATTGTAAAACGTTGCTTGCTTAAAAAGAACATTTTTTTTGTAGAATCAGATTTGTTTTCCTTACAAGAAAAGTCAATTAACGGATGGTTTCTGAATTTAATTGTGGGAAGTTTGATATTTTTTATTTTTTAAATAAGGAAAATATTTTGGAAATTTCATGATTTATAAGCATATCTAAAAAACATTTTGGAATATTTATATTTGGATTTTCTATAATGAATGAAGGTTAATACGTTTAATAATTAACTAAAATTGATATTGACATCCAAATAATATGGGTAACTATTACATACGATAAGCTTAAACTAAACAGAAAGTAAGACACTTTTTATAAAATTATATATTGACATACTAAAAACAAAGAGTTATTATAAATATAGAACCACAAAAATACTACATATACCACTAAATATGTCTTATTAATTATTTCAAAATTAAGTGGTTTTTTATGTTAATAACTAAAGATTTTTAATGCTTTTGAGAGAAATATGCAGTAATTCTCACATACTCATGTGAACACTAAGGAAGAAAGTCCTATATTAATTGGTAGAACGTTTTTCTTTTTCTTAAAAGTGAATGCTTTATTTATGTGAGTTTTTTACAACTCACATAAATTTTAAAAATTGAACTCATTAGTATATACATGAAAGGGGAGAGAAGAATGATTGGAATAAATAAACTTTAGGGTTTATGATAAGAAAAAATTTGTGTTTTAATGTAACAAGATGTAATTTAGAGGAAATAAATAGCAAAAAGGAGGAAGAAAACATGAAAGTAAAAAAGAGTATTGCGTTGGTAATGTTAATTATGATGGTTTTAAGTATCATTATGTATAGTATACCATATATAGCTAAATCGTCAAGCAATAATATAGGGATAAAAAAACCTGTAAAATTAAGTATCATTGATGTTGCTGGAAGTACTCAGTTAGTAGGTGATGCGATATCTGCTTTCAAGAAGAAATACAACAAATATATTTTAGATATTGAAATAGTAAAAGCACCTGCACCAGAATTGGTTTCTAAAATTAAGGCCCAACAGATGGCAGGAAATTTGCAAACTACGATGGTTCTTACAGGATATGATGGTTTAGGTTCAGGGATGGAGAGTGGAATTTGGGAGCAGCTATTACCTCAATATAAGAACAAGTTTTTGCAAATAGAGAAAAAGTATAGTGAGGGTGCTTTACAGGCTTTGAATGTTGCAAAAGGTTATGGTTTACCTGTTGCGTTTTGTCCAGGTGGACCTATGTTAACATATAACCCTCAAAAAGTGAAAGAAGTATTGGATACACCTGAAAAGTTATTAGAGTGGGCTAAGAAACATCCCGGCAAATTTATTTATGCTCGTCCCTCAAATTCAGGACCAGGAAGAGCTTTTCTCCAAGGATTACCTTATCTCTTAGGCGATAAAAACCCAAAGGAACCAAAAACTTGGACAAAAACGTGGAAATATTTGAAAGAATTAGATAAATACATTGATTATTATCCAACAGGTACTGCTATTACGTTTAAAGAGTTAGCAGAAGGAACTCGATGGGTTGTAGCTAGCCATTTAGGATGGGATATGAACCAACGTATATTAGGGGTTATTCCTTCTTCATTCAAAGGTTCATTCTTTAAAAATATGACGTGGATAACAGATACTCATTTTATGTGTATGCCCAAAGGATTAGATAACGACAGAAAAAATGCAACCCTTTTGTTAATGCAATGGTTGTTACAACCAGAACAGCAAGTATTAACTTACGACAGTGGTTATTTCTATCCTGGTCCAGCAATAAAGAATGTTTCTTTAAGTTTAGCTCCAGCTGAAATTCAAAAGAGAATAAAAGAAGCAATGAGAGATGAGTATGAAAAAGCAATTCAACAATATCCTAAAACTCCACAATTAGATCCTCAGAAATTAGTGGAAGCTTTTGATATGTGGGATAGATTAATAGGAGCGAAAGTAAAGTAATAAAGAATAATTAAGAAGAGAACAAAAGGAAGAGGGAGAGAGTTTTGTAAAAAGGTTTATTTTCTCTGTTCTCTCTCCCTCTGTCAATAAATACATTATTTTACATAATGGGGGAAGGTGGAAAGATGCAAGAAATTAAGGAGTTAAAAATCACCCATCTCTTTAAGTCATTTAATAAACAACAAGTGTTGAAAGATTTCAATCTAACCGTGAGAAAAGGTGAATTTGTTTGTTTATTAGGACCGTCGGGATGTGGAAAAAGTACAGCACTTAATTGTATAGCAGGCCTTTTAAGAGTGACGAGCGGAGAAATATGGGTAGATAATGAGTGCTTAGATGATGGTGACAAAAGATGGGTTCCACCTGAAAAAAGAAATTTCGGAATGGTATTCCAGAACTATGCATTATTTCCTCATATGAATGTTTTTAGAAATATATCATTTGGCTTAGAATTAAAAAAAGTTGAAAAAAGTGAAATTGAGAAAAAAGTAAAAGAAGTATTGAAACTTGTGCATTTAGAAGGATATGAAGAAAAGTTTCCAAGGCAACTCTCTGGTGGGCAGCAACAAAGAGTAGCAATAGCTCGAGCCTTAGTTGTAGAGCCACGACTTTTATTATTAGATGAGCCTTTATCAAACTTAGATGCGAAATTGCGTATAGAAATGAGACAAGAATTGAAGGCTTTACATTCTCGGTTGCATATTCCAACAATTTATGTAACTCATGACCAAAGTGAAGCTTTAGCTTTAGCAGATAAGATTGTAGTTATGCGAGATGGAGTAATTCAGCAAATTGGAACAGCAGAAGAAATTTATAAAAAACCGTCTAATTTGTTTGTAGCAGATTTTGTAGGTTTCAGAAATATATGGACTGGAAGGGTAAAAAAAGCAGATATAAGAGGCGATTATGTAGAAATAAGTGTGGAGGTAAGCGGAGTAATGCTTAAAGTTAAACATGATAGAATTTTATCGGAAGGTGAAGAAGTAGCCATCGCAGTGAGACCTGAAAATATCGAACAGAATGGGGATGAGAAACATAATATAATAAAAGTTTACATAGATTCCGTAGAATATGGGGGAGAATTTTATAGTAGTGTGGGAAGGCTCGAAGGAGGGCAAGTAGTTCATATAAAAAGTGACCATAGTTTGGAGGAAGGAAAAGTTTACTCTTTTGTTATAAATCCAAATAAAATATTGATTTTTCCTAAGGAGTGATGAAAGATGGGCGAAAGAAAATGGAATAAAGAAATAATAATTTTGTTGTTACCAGCATTCATATTTATTTCAATATTTTTTATATATCCTTTTATATATGGATTGTACTTGAGCTTTACTAGTGAGGGAGGAACTTTTACTATCCAAAATTATTCAAGATTTTTTACTGATTGGTGGGAATACAGAACAATAGGTGTTACATTACAAATTTCTCTGCCTACTACGATAGTTAGTGTATTATTTTCCATTCCTTTAGCATATTATATGAGGCGTGGAATGAAAGGGGAGAGAATAATCATGTTTTTCCTCATTCTTCCAATTACTTTAGGGGCAGTTTTAATTGCACAAGGAATGCTTACTTTTTATGGTCCACAGGGATGGTTTAACAAAATATTAATGGAAATAGGTATAATAAAAGAACCACTTCGATTAACCCATAATAAAATAGGAGTAATGTTATCTCTAATAATGCAGAGTTTCCCTTTTTCGTTTTTGTTGCTATTAGGTTATATTTCAGGAATAAATCCAGATTTAGAAAAAGCAGCTAAAATGTTAGGAGCTACGTGGTGGCAAGTATTTTGGAAAGTAATGTTCCCATTAATGAGTCCTGGGATAGCAATTGCTTTTGCGTTAAATTTTGTAATGGCTTTTTCTGTATTTCCAACAGCGGTATTGTTAGGTGAACCTTCTGGGCCTACGAGAGTAATAGGTTACGCTGCTTATCAATGGGCATATGAAAAATTTAATTTTCATATGGGATCGGCGATAACATTAATTATGGGTGTAATTGAATTATTAATTGTAGGTCTTATTTTGTGGTGGAGAAGTTTGATGTATAGAGGGGCTTCTATAGGTGGAAAAGGATAATTTTTCAATAGTGATTGATTTATATGGGGAGTTAGGAAGGAGATTAATAATTGAAAAAGGGTAAAAAGATAAAAAAGTCGCTGACAAAATAAAAAGAAAGGAGGGTTTATGTTGACAGAAAGTAAAATAAAATTTTCAAGTGTTCTATTTGTAGTAACTATTGTATTATATATGATGAATATATTAGGTATTCTGTTTTCGGTAATTTTAAACTCAATTAGCAAAAATTGGTTTAGCGGATGGTTTCCAAAGATTTTCACCCTGGAATGGTACGAATATATCTCAAAAGAACATCAGATAGGGAATCTCTTATTTGTAACATTTTTAGTAGTTGGAGCAGTTATACTTTTCTCTCTAATAATAGGAATACCAGCTGCATATGTATTAGCAAGGTACAATTTTCCACTAAAAAATTTTTTTACAACTTTATTTTTACTTCCTATGCTTTTACCTCCTATGACATATGGTATACCATTAGCAGCGATGCTTTATAGAATGAGGCTTGCTACAAGGGTTAGTGGAGTTATTTTAGCCAATTTAGTGCCAATTGTTCCCTTCGTAATTTTGTTATTGATACCTTACATTGAGCAAATTGATATCAATATTGAATCAGCAGCAAAAGTAGTAGGAGCTAATAGATGGCAAATATTTAGTAGAATAGTTATTCCTCTTATAACACCTGGAATGTTAACGGCTATAATATTGAGCGCTGTTAAAACTATTGCTATGTTTGATTTAACTTTCTTAGTAGCAAGTGAAAAGTCACAGACAATTGTAGTAGCTCTTTTTTCTGACGCTTTTGCAGCAGGTGTAAGACCACATCAAGCAGTAGATGCTCTGGCAGTAATTTATTTCTTAATTACAGTTTCATTACTTATTATTGCATTAAGATTTGTAAGTCCAACTCAAATGGTTTTCCGATTAGATTCAAAGAAATAAATTTTTTCTTTCTTTGAGTGACTCAAATTGAAGTTGTCGACATAGAATATTTTAAAGGAGATGAGGGAAATTTGGCAAAATCTCATCTCCTTTTTAACACTATTTTTTATAGTTAGTAACAGATAAAAATTGATTATCCTAAAACGATTGACTAATCTAGTTTCTCATAATATATAGTGTTTTATACTTGTATAGTTTTGTCTATATATTGATTAGCTGTTTGCAAAATGGTTGGTAATTGAAGGTAAAAGATGCCAATACTAACATGAAATACTATCAAGATACAAAAAGAAAAGAAAAATGATAACTAAATATTGATTCTGGTGTAAAAAGCCTTTTTTCTTTATAAAGAAGTATAAATATAAAACAGGATTGAATAAATAAACATAAAAATATACGTAGTACAAATTTTTATAGAATTATGTTAGAATCAAAGGAGCAAAAATTACAACAAATGGGGTGTTGCACTTGTTTAGAGAAAACAACGACCATCTCCAACAATCATTATTTGAAAGTGTTAACTTCATGGATTCAAGGATAAAGACTAAACTTGAAAAATCATGGGCACCCATATTTTATAAATACGTGTTCTGCAACATCGATGAAAAACCCTTTTCAGTTTTATACAGTGATACAGGAAGGGCT
>JGI24228J36427_100364_pt1 | contig 7435 bp, 2 predicted proteins | sample YelNatsi3bottle8_FD_36427 | JGI IMG/M metagenome (IMG submission 36427) | reverse complement strand
TCCATAACAAAAAACCTCCTTCTTGGATATTTTTGTTTATATTCTGATTCTTACCAAGAAGGAGGTTTTTATACTTTACACAAAATTATTTATAGTCTCGTTGCTTATCTCAAATGTGTATTAGCTGAAGAACTGTTTACATCCCTCATAGTTCAGATAAAACTTACGTAATGAAAAATGTAACCGTCGCGCAAGTGTAGTTTACATCCCTCATAGTTCAGATAAAACAGTTTAATTACTATTAAACACTCTAACTTTTATATTTAGTTTACATCCCTCATAGTTCAGATAAAACGTCGGCAAAGCTCTTGGAAATTGCAATATCTGATTGTGTTTACATCCCTCATAGTTCAGATAAAACCGTCCAGAGCTGCCATCTTTATCAATTCAACCAAATTGTTTACATCCCTCATAGTTCAGATAAAACGTGGGGGTGCTGGGCTTTTTTCCAATACCCATCACGATTTACATCCCTCATAGTTCAGATAAAACCAATCATACTTTATCACCTACGCTCTTTTTGCGCTTATTTACATCCCTCATAGTTCAGATAAAACCGCAGGTTTGTTATATTCAGTACTTCTTGTGATTTATATTTACATCCCTCATAGTTCAGATAAAACAAGCGAAAGCGGAAGCACTAACAGCTGCTTTATTAGCATTTACATCCCTCATAGTTCAGATAAAACACTTAGGTTTAATAGAAGCTCTTCTTGCGAATTAAAGATTTACATCCCTCATAGTTCAGATAAAACTTTAGATTCTTTAGATTGTGATTATCGTCTTTCTCATTATTTACATCCCTCATAGTTCAGATAAAACCAACATCTATTAATTTCAATAATCTATAATAATCCCAATTTACATCCCTCATAGTTCAGATAAAACTCGTATTGATTCTATTGTCTTCGCATCCCAGTTGCCCATTTACATCCCTCATAGTTCAGATAAAACTATGTATATGGAAATACATTGCAGTATAAAACTTTCTATTTACATCCCTCATAGTTCAGATAAAACTGGTAGACATGAACACAAAACAAAATCAGAAATCTACAATTTACATCCCTCATAGTTCAGATAAAACCTCAAAATAACACAATATAACTTTCTCGTTCATTAAATTTACATCCCTCATAGTTCAGATAAAACCGAGAAGAGGCAAGATAATTAAAGGCTGGCAAACGCATTTACATCCCTCATAGTTCAGATAAAACCTCAAAAGCTTTTGTTGCCCTTGCACAAACCATTCAACATTTACATCCCTCATAGTTCAGATAAAACTATTTCAAAGTAAACACCTCACAATCACAGTAAGCTCAATTTACATCCCTCATAGTTCAGATAAAACAAATTTACCAATTATCGATATCATCAATAACAAAAATATTTACATCCCTCATAGTTCAGATAAAACACTCTGTAAAAACTGTACGCTTCTGTCGTCATACTCGAATTTACATCCCTCATAGTTCAGATAAAACAAGCACTGAGAAAATTTATTGCAAGGCAAATACTTGTATTTACATCCCTCATAGTTCAGATAAAACAACCCAAAACCTATGATAGGCTCATCAAAAGAATTAAATTTACATCCCTCATAGTTCAGATAAAACTTTTTCGTGTAAATTCTAAACTCATTTGAATTGCAATATTTACATCCCTCATAGTTCAGATAAAACTTAGAAAGAATGGCAGCTTTTTATAATGACCTTCCGCTATTTACATCCCTCATAGTTCAGATAAAACATATAGGCGTTACTATGACTCATTAAACAATTTAATCAATTTACATCCCTCATAGTTCAGATAAAACCTCAAAAGTTAAAAGCTGCGGTGTATCGCTGATTGCAATTTACATCCCTCATAGTTCAGATAAAACAAAGTATGGGGAAATCATAGCGGCGACGGGAGTAAGCATTTACATCCCTCATAGTTCAGATAAAACCATATTCGCCATACTCATTCTTCTCTAAAGCCCAAGCATTTACATCCCTCATAGTTCAGATAAAACTTTTGATGTCTTCTTCTTTAATGCTATCAACCTTTAAATTTACATCCCTCATAGTTCAGATAAAACCATAAATTATTTTTAATAACTTATATTGTAACCAAGATTTACATCCCTCATAGTTCAGATAAAACCAAGCCCGCTGCTGAGAGTAGACTTGCCGTTCTTCCTATTTACATCCCTCATAGTTCAGATAAAACTTCCTTGTACTGTAATTTTACAGCCTGCTCTTATATCATTTACATCCCTCATAGTTCAGATAAAACCAATGGGTCTACATGGCAGTTAATAGCAACAATTAATATTTACATCCCTCATAGTTCAGATAAAACATGGCTTGCGTATCAACATTTCAAATTATCGTCACTATTTACATCCCTCATAGTTCAGATAAAACAAGGAAGTATTAGAGGTAATATTACTTGAGCAACTGAATTTACATCCCTCATAGTTCAGATAAAACTTATTTGTTATCACTTAACTCTGTATATGTCATCACATTTACATCCCTCATAGTTCAGATAAAACAACGTCGTTCATTCTGATACAATAACATTCCTGTTGATTTACATCCCTCATAGTTCAGATAAAACAGAGATAGCTTGTCATATAGATTGTTCGAATTGAAGTTATTTACATCCCTCATAGTTCAGATAAAACCATAAATGCCGATATACTTTTCATTGCACAAAATGTCAATTTACATCCCTCATAGTTCAGATAAAACGTCGATGTTAGAATAAAGGTTTACACAAAAAGAAAAAAATTTACATCCCTCATAGTTCAGATAAAACCTGCTGCATGAGTATCAACCTTAGCCTGCGCTCCCGAATTTACATCCCTCATAGTTCAGATAAAACAAAAACAGTAAGCGCATTGGTAGAAGACTTCATAAGAATTTACATCCCTCATAGTTCAGATAAAACTTGGAGATGGAAATTATGATATAAAAATGATATTCTAATTTACATCCCTCATAGTTCAGATAAAACTTGTTTCCTGCGCTTATCTGATATAGTAACTACTTTATTTACATCCCTCATAGTTCAGATAAAACTATCCCTGCCCGTTGTGGTAGCGTATACGTCGTCTTATTTACATCCCTCATAGTTCAGATAAAACGCATATATCTAACAAGGCGGTTTGACGTCAACCTTCGTTATTTACATCCCTCATAGTTCAGATAAAACTACTGTAATCCAGGCTGTGACTGCTGTTGTTCCAATATTTACATCCCTCATAGTTCAGATAAAACTCAGCAGGAGGATTCAATGCAATATCTTTTCCTAAATTTACATCCCTCATAGTTCAGATAAAACACAAAAGGTATCGCAAAACCCAAAACAAATCCAAAAAATTTACATCCCTCATAATTCAGATAAAACCTACTGACAAAAATGTCAGTTACGATTCAGTATTTTCAATTTACATCCCTCATAGTTCAGATAAAACTGGTTTAGCAACATTGCTTCTTTTTGTTTTTTACTTGATTTACATCCCTCATAGTTCAGATAAAACGCAACTTATTCTACTCAGCAGCAATAACAATGACCAGATTTACATCCCTCATAGTTCAGATAAAACTCCTGGTAACAGAGTGGATTATCGCTATGTGACAGATATTTACATCCCTCATAGTTCAGATAAAACTTACTACATGTACCAACTCGGTTATTTATCTGAAATTCTATTTACATCCCTCATAGTTCAGATAAAACACATGTCTCACAGACAGCATTAGCAAGATATGAAAGATTTACATCCCTCATAGTTCAGATAAAACCATAGCATATGAATTGCCCAGTCCCCACTTTGTCTTCATTTACATCCCTCATAGTTCAGATAAAACATACAATGTTTCAGCAGTTGTTGTAGACAAACTCAGATTTACATCCCTCATAGTTCAGATAAAACTTAATATAGCGAAAAGATAGGGAACACGGATTAAGATTTACATCCCTCATAGTTCAGATAAAACGTTGAAATATGGATTGATGGGTATAAAAAGTTTTGATTTACATCCCTCATAGTTCAGATAAAACTAATGGATATACTTTAAGCTACTTTATGAATCCTGTGATTTACATCCCTCATAGTTCAGATAAAACAAATATCCATACCTCGAAGATTTCAACTTGTTCAAATCATTTACATCCCTCATAGTTCAGATAAAACGAGGCTATAGCTTTTGAAGTATTGACTTGTGAGATACATTTACATCCCTCATAGTTCAGATAAAACAGTTGAATCTGGATTTAGCGCAATATCTTTAGAAAGATTTACATCCCTCATAGTTCAGATAAAACTTTGAAGAAGCAGAGAAAAGAGGACAAATGTTAAAAGAATTTACATCCCTCATAGTTCAGATAAAACCGAACCACCAAAAACTTCAACATAAATCTTGTGTTTATTTACATCCCTCATAGTTCAGATAAAACAAAGATTTTGACCATCAGGAATAACGCCTTCCTGTAAATTTACATCCCTCATAGTTCAGATAAAACATGGAATCTTTTTATGTGAAAAGTATAAATCAATCTCATTTACATCCCTCATAGTTCAGATAAAACATTGTTCAAAAACATTTAGGTATAACAATTAGAAAAATTTACATCCCTCATAGTTCAGATAAAACCAACAAATACGTTGACAAATATTCAGCCGAACACTTAATTTACATCCCTCATAGTTCAGATAAAACATAGCAGCTCCAGATTGTCCCAATTTAAAGTTATGTTATTTACATCCCTCATAGTTCAGATAAAACATAGCAGCTCCAGATTGTCCCAATTTAAAGTTATGTTATTTACATCCCTCATAGTTCAGATAAAACTGGTTTATAGTTTAGAAGAGGTAAAAAATATATTAGAAATTTACATCCCTCATAGTTCAGATAAAACCTCTGAGCTTGCCTTTTCCAAGCGAAAGCATATACACAATTTACATCCCTCATAGTTCAGATAAAACCAGCCCAACATTTATCTTTGCCGCGTTGTTTAAGTCATTTACATCCCTCATAGTTCAGATAAAACTGGTAGAGAGAGGTTTAGTCCTTATAATAAAGTATAATTTACATCCCTCATAGTTCAGATAAAACAATTTGCCTAACGAAGTTATATATATTTTGGTAATATAAATTTACATCCCTCATAGTTCAGATAAAACTGAGCTTGAACATCTTTGATATTGTCTGGGCTAACAACATTTACATCCCTCATAGTTCAGATAAAACGGCGAATTTTTCCTTTCAGTCTGTTGCCTGTCAAATTATTTACATCCCTCATAGTTCAGATAAAACCTTATTTTTTCGTCTTGCCAAAACTTGCTTTCAACTCATTTACATCCCTCATAGTTCAGATAAAACGCGGAGAGCTTTATGCTGATGATATTCAGCAAGGCACATTTACATCCCTCATAGTTCAGATAAAACACCAATCCGGCTTTCTTGCTAACGCTATTGACTTCAGATTTACATCCCTCATAGTTCAGATAAAACGTGCGACCTGTGGGAAAGATGATACCCATTCCTATTATATTTACATCCCTCATAGTTCAGATAAAACTGGGGAAGGCTTAACAAAGAAAGTAACAGCACCGATTTATTTACATCCCTCATAGTTCAGATAAAACCTGAACAGATTAATGAGATTGTCAAGCAGAAAACTTCATTTACATCCCTCATAGTTCAGATAAAACCATCCCACGGCTTGTCAACCGTATCAGTGTGATGAACATTTACATCCCTCATAGTTCAGATAAAACGAGAAAATAAAAGCTATGATTAGCAATTTGTGTAAATATTTACATCCCTCATAGTTCAGATAAAACGAGCAACTAATGTGAGAAAACCAAACAAATAACAAAAAATTTACATCCCTCATAGTTCAGATAAAACGCAGGAGCCTTTATGGGAGCACGAGCAACAGGCACATTTACATCCCTCATAGTTCAGATAAAACAAGGGAAGATTTTTTCGGGCACTACAATCCGTTCATAATTTACATCCCTCATAGTTCAGATAAAACTATCACATGTATCAACTCGGGTATTTATCAGAAATCCTATTTACATCCCTCATAGTTCAGATAAAACCATGACGACTTGCAAAGAATCAGAGCGGTTTGAACCCATTTACATCCCTCATAGTTCAGATAAAACTGTATTTATGTCTTTATGGTTTTGTTGTACGAAAAAAATTTACATCCCTCATAGTTCAGATAAAACCTCATCGAGCAATACTAAATAGTGTTTTTTGTTTTATTTACATCCCTCATAGTTCAGATAAAACAAAGAGGCTTAATTGAAAGCGAAATTGAACAAAGCACATTTACATCCCTCATAGTTCAGATAAAACCAAAGCAGAGCTTATGGATTTAGTTTTTGAGTATGCTATTTACATCCCTCATAGTTCAGATAAAACGGCTACCTTGCTCTTGATGGAGTTTTAGCAAAAGTGATTTACATCCCTCATAGTTCAGATAAAACTAGGTGCAGATATAAGCAACATACAACGTGGTTTAAATCATTTACATCCCTCATAGTTCAGATAAAACATATTCCTTACAACTTACAGGTGTTAAATGGCAATATAATTTACATCCCTCATAGTTCAGATAAAACTGTCCGATCAAAATGAAAGTTTGGATTTCTCCTGTCGTATTTACATCCCTCATAGTTCAGATAAAACGCGCATATAAATTCCCTCATCACGAAGTAAATGCCGAATTTACATCCCTCATAGTTCAGATAAAACTTTTGAATTACTTAAAAGCTTTACCTAATTGTTTTGTTATTTACATCCCTCATAGTTCAGATAAAACAGACACGGGCACGCTCAAAAAGGGGTTGTATTTAAAATTTACATCCCTCATAGTTCAGATAAAACTTGTGAAAGACTATAATTGGATTACAAAAGAATATGTAATTTACATCCCTCATAGTTCAGATAAAACTTTATGATGTTCGATTATGGATTTGTTTGAGTTAATTGATTTACATCCCTCATAGTTCAGATAAAACTCCCAAACAGCATTGCTAGTTTTGTTTCTAACAAACAATTTACATCCCTCATAGTTCAGATAAAACCGACATTTGTCATCCCACCTTACAGTATGTAACAAAAATTTACATCCCTCATAGTTCAGATAAAACACATCAGTATCTCATCTACCATCTTATTTTTTGCTCCATTTACATCCCTCATAGTTCAGATAAAACTGAAAAGCAAGAAGGTGAGAAAGAAGAAAAATCGACAGATTTACATCCCTCATAGTTCAGATAAAACTCAAGAAGTTTTGAAACAGTATGACATGAAAATTCAAGGATTTACATCCCTCATAGTTCAGATAAAACCACATTCATTTTGGGACTGGTGGTGATAAGCTTTGACATTTACATCCCTCATAGTTCAGATAAAACTCGGTT
>JGI24228J36427_100356_pt1 | contig 7591 bp, 5 predicted proteins | sample YelNatsi3bottle8_FD_36427 | JGI IMG/M metagenome (IMG submission 36427) | reverse complement strand
CAAGGAGCTATGTTTTTATTAAAGAAGCAATATAAAATTGAGTCAAGGTGGACAAACCTCATCCCTTTATAGTTTATAAATGGAACTTTGTATTTAAGTGTNACCCCATTTAGGATAATATCTCTTTGATACTCATAAACTGGGCTTGTTCCTGNCTTTTTGCTAAGTTCATTCACCTTTGCTTGAAGATCAGCATTTTCTTTTTTTAACTTGTCATATTGAGTTTTTAGAGAGTTGTAATCTTTCAAAAGTTTTTCGTACATAGTCTTATAATTTGTTGGAGATGACGCAACTGCAACAAAACAAAAAATGACAGCAAATAGGATTATAAATACTGAAATGTGCTTTTTCATTTCCTCAACCTCCCTGAAAGAGTTTTGTTTTTACTATTATATTACATTAATGAAAAACTTAATGTCAACCATATTTTGAAATAAATAAGCTCTTGCATTTATATACGTGAAAAATTATAATTAAATCAAGATAACACCTTAAAAGTATATAATTTGTCGAATAATGTCGAATTGTGTCGAATAGTCTTTAAAAAACAATGATGGGAGGTAAAAGTATGCTTTATTGTCCCAAGTGTGGTGCTACAATTGAAAAGGGGCAGAAAGTATGTAGTCAGTGTGGAGAAAGCTTAGAGTCAAAGATTTTGAGTAATTTGCAAAGGACAAAGAGAGAGTTCTTCTTAGAAAAATACTTTGAGGGACAAACAGAAGAATTTAAAGTTCCAAGCATAAAATTTAAATTTGACAGAAAACTTTTGCCGTGGTTTTACGGAATTATAGGTTTCCTGGTGTTTTTAATATTGTTTATAGCGATTGGAAAGTCAATATATTCTCCCCAAAGGCTTGTGGATGAATTCAAGGAAGCTGTTAAAAATAAAGATACAAGAAAGCTTTCCAAAGTACTTGTTCATGAAACAGGTGAACAAATTTCACAAGACAATCTAAAAGCTTTCTTAGAATTGTGTCAGACAAAGCCTGAATACATAGACGGTGTTTTCAAAGCATTAGATGAAGCAATTCAATCAATTTCAAATTCATCCTCAAATGAAAAGAATAAATCTCTAACCGATACTTTATCTGATCTTTTCTCAACTCAAGATTATTCTAATGATTTTCTCTTAAAACTTACAGGCAAGGGCTTGATTTTCTTCACGAAATATAAGATTGCAGCAAAAAATTACTTTTTAAAGGTAAAGTGTGACACTAAGGATGCAAAAATATTCTTGAATGGTAAAAACATTGCTTCAGTTTCAGACCCATCTCAGGAAATTTCAATAGGTCCATTGATTGCTGGTATATACAAGATTAAAGCAGAATACAAAGGTCCGTATTGTACATTAGAGAAGATTGATGAAGAAAAAATTTACAGTACAGATTTTAGTAACTATAACCAATACACTGCTGAACTGTATCTTTATCCTCGCTACGTAGAGGTAAACTCAGATTTTGAGGATGCTGAGATAATTTTGAATGGTAAGCCAACCGGTGTTTTGGTAAAAGATGCGTCTGAATTTGGACCTGTAAGTGACGAAAGTGAGTTTAGTGCAAAAATAAAACTTCCATGGGGTGAAGTGAGAACAACTTCTGTAAAACTTGGCAGCTGGTCAAATAGCATTACAATTCCAAATACACTTTCAAACGATGATACTAATAATTCGACATTCGAAAAGGTTGCTTCTGTTATAAATGATTTTGAAAAGTCTTACAGAACTGCTATGATAGCTCAGGCTCCGAATAAGTTTTTGCATATTTCTGATGAATTAAAACAAATTTTTACCAGCAGAATTGAAGATTTAAAAGCTAATAACCAAAAGTTTACAGGTAAAGTAACAAAAACAGAGTTCAACTTGGGAACGTTAAAATTGTTTAAAAACGAAGATGGAAAAATTACATTAAAAATTACTGCAAAAATTTACTACAAAGATGCAATATATTCCCAAGACGAGACTCCACCACAAGATATTCCTGAAAAAGAAACTGCACAGGTTTACACGCTTGTATGGGATGAAAATGCAAAGAACTTTATTATTGTCGGAATAGAGGCTCCCTGGTTTTATGACTGGCCAGAAGATGGCAAGATTAAAGAATACAAATTAGATGAAGGGAGTGTGTGATTGAAATGATAAAATGTCCGTATTGTAATAGAGAACTTCAAGAAGGTGAGGTTTGTAGTTGTCAAACAAATCAAACGATGGTGAGTCAAACAAATGGCAATGAAGTTACAAGTGGTGAAGTATTGAATAATACTCAAAATGCTGCAAAAGTTAGTAAGGATGTTAAAAGCGAAAATATTGAGCAGACTGTGAATACCGCTGAAGAAAAGAAAAAGGAATCTACTAATACTTCAACCCTAAATGATGTAATTAACTCAGCAGTTCGATATTGTTATCTTACAATAAAATTTGCTTGGGCATTTTTAAAAAATCCCTTCGTTTTTATTTCAAGGGTAATACAGAACAATGACTATAAAGCAGGCATTTTGTTTGCTTTTCTTACTTTTATATTTGTTTCTATTCAAAATCTTGTTTTAGCGGGGAGAGGTATAAAGTTAGTTGAAGATTTTATTGGGATATCCGACCTTTTAAATTCGTATTCATTGTTTAAAACATTTCTTTATAATTTTATAGGTTTGTTTCTTTTATACCTTTTGTATTGCGGCATTGTTAAATTGACATTTGTGATATTAAAAGAAAATATTGATTTTAAGGCTGTATTAGGAGGAATAGGGGTAAGTTTAATTCCTCTTGGATGGGTAGCTATTGTGAATTTAATTTTGCAGTTTATAAGTGTTTGGTTAGTTGTATTATTATGCATATTTGGTTTTCTTATGAATGTTATATTAAATTTTTGGTCTGTTAAGGTTTTACTGAAAGATAAAGAAACTAAGGCACTTTATATTACAGTAGGAGCGTATATTGTGTGTATTATTTTATTAGCAGTGATTGTATTGGCGATGGGCAATGGGATAGCAAGTGCAAGTGGGGGAAATGTTATTAGTATAGGTTCCGATAATATTATTGGAACTTGGTCGGATGATAAAGATACCATCATATTTTATCCAAATGGTACATTTAAANCCCACTACTATTGGATAGGTGGTGCGTGGGAGATAGAGGGGAATAAATTATATCTTACAGGCACATTGACTGGAAAAGAAGGATATTATTTCAGAATTGAGAGTAACAAATTNATATTAGAACCTATCCCAGGTTCTGGAAGGGCAGAATATGAATTTTATAGAGTTAGATAAATTTAAATTACTTTTTATCAAAATTTAGGAGGTATATTCCAATTATGAAAAAGATCAACACGTTTACAATTTGTATATTTATTTTTTTGTTATTGTCAATCAGTGGATGTTCGGTATTAAAAACAAAAAATGAAAGTGTTAGCAGGGTTAATACTTCGGTTAAGCAAAAAACTGATCAAGCTATTATGTATTCAAACAAAAATAAACCTACTAATAAACCCACGTGGGATGTTGTATTTGAAAGAATATATCAAAATACAGAAAAGTATGAAATAGATGTATTTATACCTAAAATCATTGGTAATGGATTGAAACAAGAAGTTTATGAGAAAATAAATTCTGTTCTTAAAAAATATGCTGAACAACAAATCGAAGATATAAAAAAGATATCTGCTGGGTCAGAAGGTGACTCAGGTTTGTATCCATATACCCTTTATATCAAATATGAATGGGACAAAAGTGTTGAACCTTATGTTTCTTTTTTATTCGAAGAATACTCATATACGGGTGGAGCACATGGTTTGACTCAAATCGAAGGTTTTACCTTTGATCTAAGAACAGGTAACAGTATAAAACTTGTAAACTATTTGAATAATGATCAACAAAAATTAATAAAGAATTATATAAACTTTGCAAGAGCTTTATGTAATGATTTAGATGATCCACCATATGGAGTGTTTAGTGCTCAGGACAATCAGAAAGCCTTTGATGAAGACTTGTTTGAAGATATGGTATTCAAAAATAATGGTCTTTTAATTTGTTTTGAACCATATAAGATTGCATCATATGCAAGAGGAGTAGTAAGATTTTGGTTTGATTTGAAGGAGCTAAAGAACAAGGAAGTAAATACAGAATTTGATTTAAGTAATTATGGCATAATAAAAAAGTTGTTAAGTATGAACTTAAGCGAAATAAGAAAAGAATTTGGTTTACCAGTAGAGATCTATTCTTATGAGGGAGGATTATTATATAAAACTAAAAGTGGGCTTTTATTTAGCTTTGATTTTAATTCGGTAGAAAGATTAGAAGATATGACTAAAGCATATGTTAATAGTTTTAGTGCTGGAGATAATATAAAACTTTTTGGCATTTCCTTGAAAGGTTCTCTCTCAGATTTAGATAAAAAATTAGAAAATATAAAAGAATTAAAAAAAATTAGTGAAGGAATTGATGAAGAGTGGGGCAGCTATTTTGTATTATATGAACTCGGTGAAGCTATAGAATTATATATTGAATCCAAAACAAGTGATAAAAACTCAGATGTGAGTTATATATTGGTAAAGAAAAAAAGGTTTTAGAACTAGTTGAACAGAGTTTAATAGTAGGTTGTGTTTGATTGTTGGCATCAAACCAAAAACAATTTAGGGAGGCAAAATAAATGTGGGATAAAATAAAAAGTAAATGATATTACAAATCTAAAACACTCAAGTTTAATGTTAGAAGTGGATAATCGTTATGCAGAGAGGACATTATATGATACCAATACATAAAGAAGAATTATGAGTTATAATTACTTTTCTTTAAGCAAGCATGTAATAATATTGAATTGAAAACCCCGAAGTACCAGAAGAATCTTAGTCAAGCAACTGAGAATACAGATATTCAAATAGGCGACAAAATTCTTTTCAAAGATGATGGAATGAAAGTATATTTTACTTCTTTTGATAATATTGGCTCAATGATAGAAACTTCTGCTACTTTTTTATATTTTTGTATTAAATTTGATGAGTTAAATAAGCATGTGATTTAAAGAGTAAATATCCATTCTTCAAGAGAACTTGGAAAACTTTTGCAGTTAGCTCAAAGATATCAAATTTAACTTTGGACTCTGCGATGTAACTTGTATGTGGAAAGGTGCAGTTTATTATAATATTGGTGCTATAGAATGGACTTTTAACCCTGAAAGATGGAGTTCACGAAGATGCAAACTTTAAAATGTTTAATACTGTTGTTTTTAGAAGAGTTGCAACTGTTTTGAATGTTGAAATAATGAAGACAACACCTGATTAAGTCTATAAAATTTTCAAAAACGAATAATCTGGAGCAATAAATACAGTTACGAGTGATGGTAGTTACGTAGTTGTTGGCTACTCTCAGTCAGAAGATGGTGATATGCGCGGATTGAGCAAAGGTTTAGAAGATGTGATAGCTTGTAATGTATTTAATATCATTCAAGATATATATTTTAGTACGAAAAGTAAAAGTTATACAAACAGAGAGTAGGACTTTTTTTAAAAATGTGTAGAGCTTTACATCGCTTATCTTGAGCATTTCTACAAAATGCATATAGAACCAAAATACAATAGAGAGGAGGTTTGGAATGGTGTTAAGTTCAAAAAAGTTTAAGTTAAATTTTCTGATCATTACTTTGTTGAGCCTTATTAGTTTAAATGTTTTTTCTGAAGTTTTACATTTCCGAGATAGTACAGCTTTTGCAAGTACTCAAAATTATAAGAAATCTCAAAAATCAAAATTGGTAAGCATTTATGTCAAATATAAAAATGAGCTACTTTCTCAATTTGAACTATTTAATGATAATTGTAAAGTTTACTATTCTTCAAATAAATCAGTAAAATTATCAGTTGCACAAAATTCAAAAATGAATTGTTACATAGTCTCAAACGGACTTTTAATAAAAAAGAATTTAAATTTTACAAGTGCTTCTTCCATACCAGATAAAGTTTGTATCACTCCGAATTCTTCATTAGATAAAGTTGTAAATATACACATATATGATAATTCTAAACCGATTGCTTTTGCTCAGGTATTTATTATTAGCAAAGAAATTTTGAGAGAGATATATATAGGGAAAACAGATAAAAATGGTTATTTACCATTATTAATTACTAAAGGTGAGTATTATTTAAAAATAGGTTATGGTTCAAACGATTGGGATGTAATGGAATATGCATTCGCAAAAATTAAAGTGGATAATAACAAGAATGTAAAATTAGATGTAAGCAAATTTGGAAAAGTTAATTTTAATATGCTATATGCATTTGGTGGAGTGGGGCTAAATGACAAATTATATATCGGATTGAATAGTATGTGGTTAGATGATAAAATAATTTGTCCTATTGGTCGTCAAAGAAGTGTTAAATTTGATATAGGGAACCACGGAAAAGTTTGGATTTTTGCTGGTGATCCTTCGTATTCTGGTATGTATTGTTTAGCATACAAGCCTATAAAAGATTTAATTATTACAAAGCAAACAGAAACAGTGGATATTGACTTAAAAATAGATACTCAAAATATAAAAATTTTAAACACTTATAGATGGAATGAGGAAAAATCACAATGGGGAAGAACAACTTTTTCGAATGTATATGAGGGTGATAAGTTGCGATTAGAAATAGTAATTCCAACAAAATCCTATTACGTTTTAGCAATGACAGGAGTGAATTATTATGATAAAGAGTATGAAAAAAGGTACTTTAGCATTGCTTGCGTTTCTTCAATTATACCTTGTAAAAATTTAACTGCATATATAATTGACAAAAATGGGCAAAGATATAATATAAGTGCTACAATGTCAAATTTATTCAATAATCGGCAAAATACATTTACAGTGTTCTTGGAAGAAATTAAAGGAACTCTAAATTCAAAACTTTATATAGATTTCAATTTTTACCCATATGACTTTGATCGTTTACATCAAACACTTTTTATTCCAATAAATGTTTGTAAACATTAAAATGGATACAAATATAAAAAAGATAGATATTCTTAACTGTAAGAATATCTATCTTATTTTTTTCAATTCACCCACACTACACTTCCGACTGGTACATGATCGTAAATGTATTTAGCATCGTTCATAGGGACTCTGATGCAGCCGTGGCTATTTCTTTTTATTATGGAGTTATCGACGATTTTACCTTCCCGGTTTGTTATAACAGAATGTATCATATAATTACCAGAATACACCAATGCATACATTGCTCCTGCTCTATAGTGTTCATTATAAAATTTATAAACTTTGGCTTTGCTTTTGAAATAACCTCTCAATGTAGGGGTATATTCAGCTCCTGCAGAGCAATCAATTGTTTTGATAAGAAAATATTCATTATTTTCTTTTTTCAACAGATAAATTGATAATCTCCACAAGTCAACCCATATAAAATAATTTGATTTTTCATTTTTTAGTTGTGAATTTACAAATTTTTCAACTTCCTCTTTTGTTAGTGGGTTAAGAAAAACTTTTCTTTGCGGTAAAATGGTCAAATATCTTGAGGGTACCCATAATTCAGAATTTCTATATTTTACAAGATAGATACCATCTACTTCGCTTAATACTTCAATTATCTGATCTTTTGGGATGAGATCTTTG
>JGI24228J36427_100355_pt1 | contig 7605 bp, 6 predicted proteins | sample YelNatsi3bottle8_FD_36427 | JGI IMG/M metagenome (IMG submission 36427) | reverse complement strand
ATATTGAATGGATTAATAATATATTATTTATAAATCCAGGAAGCACCTCTTTGCCTAGGGATAAAGCTGCAGGGTGTATAAAGATTGTGTTTGATGAAAAAGGGGATTTTGAAGTGTTTACATATAGATTTTAAAAACAAAAAAATTTTTTTAAAAAAGTATTGACATATAAAATATTCTATTGTATACTCTATAGTGTCGTCGGGCGGTGACGACGACAAGACAAAGTCGGGGTGTGGCGCAGATGGGAGCGCGCGTGGTTTGGGACCATGAGGTCGCAGGTTCAAATCCTGTCACCCCGACCATGATAAACAAAAAATGCTTGACAAAAATAAAAAATATGATATAATAAAACATGTCGGTGTGCGGGTGTAGCTCAATGGTAGAGCACCGGCCTTCCAAGCCGGTTACGTGGGTTCGATTCCCATCACCCGCTCCATATAAGCGCCTTTAGCTCAGCTGGATAGAGCAACGGCCTTCTAAGCCGTGTGTCGGGAGTTCGAATCTCTCAAGGCGCACCAATGTGGTGGATATAGTTCAGTTGGTTAGAGCGCCAGATTGTGGCTCTGGAGGTCGTGGGTTCGAGTCCCACTATCCACCCCATAACGTTGGGCAGTCGCCAAGTCGGTAAGGCACGGGACTTTGACTCCCGCATTCGTAGGTTCGAGTCCTACCTGCCCAGCCATGTGAGCCACTAGCTCAGTTGGCAGAGCACAAGACTTTTAATCTTGGTGTCCGGGGTTCGATTCCCCGGTGGCTCACCAATTTTTTAATGTGCGGGCGTGGCGGAATTGGCAGACGCACTAGACTTAGGATCTAGCGCCTCGTGCGTGGGGGTTCAAGTCCCTCCGCCCGCACCAAATTTGCGGGAATAGCTCAGTTGGTAGAGCGTCACCTTGCCAAGGTGAAAGTCGCGGGTTCGAGTCCCGTTTCCCGCTCCAAATGTGCGGGTGTAGCTCAATGGTAGAGCACCGGCCTTCCAAGCCGGTTACGTGGGTTCGATTCCCATCACCCGCTCCATATAAGCGCCCTTAGCTCAGCTGGATAGAGCAACGGCCTTCTAAGCCGTGTGTCGGGAGTTCGAATCTCTCAGGGCGCACCAATATTGAATGTGGGCCATTAGCTCAGTTGGTAGAGCACCTGACTCTTAATCAGGGTGTCCTGGGTTCGAGTCCCCGATGGCCCACCATTTTAATTTTAAATACATAGTTGAGCGCCCATAGCTCAGCTGGATAGAGTTACAGACTTCGAATCTGGAGGTCGTAGGTTCGAGTCCTACTGGGCGCACCAGATAGCGCGGGCCATTAGCTCAGTTGGTAGAGCACCTGACTCTTAATCAGGGTGTCCTGGGTTCGAGTCCCCGATGGCCCACCATTAAAACCACCAATATTGGTGGTTTTTTATTTTATCTTTATTTTTTTTGCATGTTGGTTTATAATATATTAAGGCCTCGGGGAGGTGAAATTATGGGTAAACCAAGTATATTTAGCAGAGATTATGAAAAAATAATGCGAAGAAGAAGAATTAATATGATTTTGTTTATTTTGTTAATAATAAGCATAATCTATTTTTTTGGTGATAAATTTTTTAATATAAATTTTTTAAAAGGGATAAAGTTTGGAAATCAAAATGAAAAAAAATCTAGCAGTCTTGTAAAAAAGGATTTGAAAAATGATTATAAAACTGAAAATTCAGTTAATATAATTAAATACAAAAAAGAGGATGGAAGTTTTATACAAATTTATGTTGATAAAGATAAGATAGTAGATATTAAAGATCCATCAGGAAACACTAACTTTGATATATCCGATGATAAAACTTTTGTTGTGTTTGATGATATAAAATCTGGAAAAATAATTATGTTTGATACTGTGAATTTTACTGAGATATCAAAAGATTATTATAGGTCACCTAAATTAGGAAAGATTTTCTATAGAAAAGATATTTTAAAATCCAACCCCAATTATATTTGGGCTGCAAAACCTTATATCCTTTCTGATAAAAAAGTTATTTTTATTTCACAGCTTCCGTATTTTAAAAAGAATTCACAGCTTTATCTTTGGATTTTGGATTTAAAAACTAAAAATTCTAAAAGGATATCTTCTTTAAGTATTAAAGATGTAAATTCGGTGGAGTATATTCCTTATTCTGAAGGCTTGAAAATAAAAATTGAAAATAATATTTATGTTTTAAAAAAGGGCAGCTATAGATTAATTAAATGATTTCATTATCAAGCTGCCTTCTTTAACATATAATTATATTAAGCAATCTTTTTGGTGATCATATGTTAAGGTACCATAAAACAGATGATATAGAAAGAATTGTATCAATCAATTTGCTGGAGGAATATAAGAAAAACTATGATAATGTCCTTTTATCCTCAATAATAGCAGGTTTTCACAGAACATTTGGATTAAGGCATGAAGGAATAAGCATGGCTTTAGAGATAGTTGAAAGCATTAAAGATGATACGCCAAATCTTTTAGAGAGAAATCTTCTTGTATGGAATTTGTATGTTCTAGCTCAAGAATTTTTAGAAGAGGGTAATTTAGAAAAAGCAATGGGTTTTATAGAAAGAGCAGAAAAGAATTGGACTAGAGATGTTTTATTAGGTGATGAAATAGGGGTTTATCACGTATCTTGGATTGAACAATTTTGGTATTTGAAAAGCCAGATATATATGCTTTTATATGATGAAAAAAATTTTCAAAAGATGATAGATATGATTCTCTCAAGCAGATATAACCTTTTTAAAGAAGCAGAACAAGTTACAGGTGAAACTATAATTTATGATAGATGCACCTATAATGCCTTTGAAATTATGGCGATAGAATCTAGAAGAAAAAATATTTATAAATCTATTGACTTTCTAAAGCAGGCAATTCTAATAAAAGGTAATTTATATGTAAAGGAAGAAAAATATAATGTAAATCCATATAAATATTTTGATAGTCTCTTAAATTATTTTAACAGTCTTCAGGATAGGCCTTACGATAATTTAAAATATTTATATTGTGCAACTTGTAAGTTTTTTGACTGTGATGTTTGCAAAAGATTTGGAATAACTACGGATAAATTTAAAGCTTGTAGTATGTATGAAGTAAAAAAGGCAACCCCTTAAGAAACAATATGAGGTGAGGCGGCAGCACTTAGATTGGAACAAAACAGGAGGAGGGATTGCCTTTTTCCATCTCTTTAGCCCATTAGTTATTATAACCACATTGTTTAATGTTATACATGAGATAAAAAATTTTTGGAGGTTTTTTTATGAAAAAGTTTTTTTTAAGGGTTTTGATAATATTTTTAATTATTTTTAATTCAGCCTGTGGGTTAACTGAAAAGGATAATTTTAAAGGTAAACTTGCCTTTTTTGTAGTTGATGTAGGTCAAGGAGATTGTCTTTTGATAAAAACTCCAAACGATAGCTATGTTATGGTAGATGGTGGTTCACAAAATGAGGAAGATAAGTTAAAATACTTTTTAAGCCAGTATGATATTAAAAATATAGATTATGTCGTTGCAACTCATCCCCATGAGGATCATATTGGTAATTTAGATTATATTATAAAAAATTATAATGTGAAAAAAATATTTATGCCTAAAGTAACCACTAATACAAAATCCTTTGAAAACTTAATGGAAGCTATAAGAAAAAAGAAATTAAAAATAAGTGTTGCAAAAGCAGGGATTTCCTTTGAATTAGATGGAGTTTTATTTCAATTTTTAGCTCCAAACAGTCTAAGGTACGATGACTTAAATAATTATAGTGCTGTTTTAAAAGTAGTTTATAAAGATAATAGTATCCTACTTATGGGGGATGCAGAGAAGATATCTGAAAATGAGATTATAAAAAAATTTGATGTTAAGGCAGATATTTTAAAAGTAGGTCATCATGGAAGTGTATCTTCAACAGGAGAAAATTTTTTAAAAAGAGTAAGTCCAAAGTATGCTGTTGTATGCTGTGGGAAAAATAACGATTATGGACATCCCCATAGAGAAACTTTAGAGCTTTTAAGTAAATATAACGTAAAGGTAGTAAGAACAGATATAGATGGAACAGTGGTGTTTTTGCTTGACGGAGAAGAAATAGAAGTTTATAAATAATTATACTTGAATGTAAAAATATTGTATGTTATCATAATAATGCATATTTGTATATAAGTGAAGGATAAAAATAAAAATTGAATATAGAATGGAGGATTTTTCGATGAATACAAAGGTAGAAAGATTAGAAAACAATGTAGTTAAAATTGAAGTTACTGTTCCTGCAGACAAATTTAAGGAAGCTTTAAAAAAGTCCTATGAAAAGAATGCATCAAGATTTAATGTTCCAGGATTTAGAAAAGGCAAAGCGCCAATGGCTATAGTTGAAAGATACTACGGAGAAGGAGTCTTTTATGAGGATGCTATAAACTTTATAGTAGAAGAGACTTACCCAAAGGTAGTAGAAGAAAACGATATTCATCCTGTTGACTACCCAGAATTAGATATCATCCAAATTGGAAAAAATGTAGATTTCATTTATACTGCAAAGGTTATAGTAAAGCCTGAAGTTAAGCTTGGACAATACAAAGGACTTGAGGCTACAAAAATAAGCTACATGGTTACAGACGAAGATGTGGAAGCAGAATTAAACATGCTAAAGGAAAAAAATGCTAGAATCATAGTAAAAGAAGATGGAACAATAGAAAAAGGAGATATAGCTGTAATTGATTTTGAAGGATTTATAGACGGTAAGCCTTTTGAAGGTGGAAAGGCTGAAAATTATGAGTTAGTTATAGGCTCTTTAACATTTATTCCAGGATTTGAAGACCAATTAGTTGGTGCTAAAAAGGGAGATACAGTAGATGTAAATGTTACATTCCCAGAAGACTATCATGTTGAAAGCCTTAAAGGAAAGCCTGCATTATTTAAAGTAACAATAAAAGAAATAAAGACTAAGGAATATCCAGTTGTAGATGATGAATTTGCAAAGGATGTTTCAGAATTTGAAACACTAGAAGAACTAAAGGCAGATATAAGGAAAAAACTTCAAGAAGCAAATGAAAAAAGAGCAAAGATGGAACTTGAAGATCAGTTAGTTGGAAAGGTTGTTAACGCTTCAGAAGTTGATATTCCAGAAGTTATGATAAATCAAGAAATAGATTATATGATTAAAGATATGGATTATAGGTTAAGATATCAAGGATTAAATATAAATCAATATCTTGAAATGATGGGAATTACAATGGAAGATTTAAGAAGGGACTTTAAAGAAGTTGCAACAAATAGGGTAAAAACAAGCTTAGTTTTAGAAGCAATAGCTAAAGCTGAAGGTATAACAGCAACTGAAGAGGAAATCGAAAAGAGAGCAGAAGAAATTGCAAAGAGATATGGAGTAAAGGATATTGAAAGAATGAAAAAAGCAATAATTGAATCACAAAGAGCTTTAATTGCTGAAGAAATAGTTAATAATAAGGTTATTGATTTAATTGTTAATGAGAGCAAAATAATAGGCTAATAGGTTAAAGCAATTGCTTTTTAGCAATTGCTTTAACTTAAATTTAAGGAGGCGATAGAATGAGCTTAGTTCCTATAGTAATTGAACAAACCGCAAGAGGAGAAAGATCTTATGATATATATTCAAGGCTTTTAAAGGAAAGAATAATATTTCTTGGGGATGAGATAAACGATCAAACTGCAAATCTTGTTATAGCTCAGCTTTTATTCTTAGAGTCAGAAGATCCTGACAAGGATATTTATCTTTATATAAACAGCCCAGGAGGAGTAATATCAGCAGGTCTTGCAATTTATGATACAATGCAGTATATAAAACCTGATGTTTCAACTATATGCGTTGGTATGGCAGCTTCAATGGCAGCTGTTTTACTTGCAGCTGGTGCAAAAGGAAAGAGATTTGCTCTTCCAAATAGCGAAATAATGATACATCAGCCTCTTGGAGGAGCGAGAGGTCAAGCGTCAGATATTGCAATTCAAGCTGAACATATATTAAGGCTTAAGAGAAGATTAAATGAAATATTAAGTGAAAGAACAGGTCAGCCTATTGAAAAGATTGAAAGGGATACCGACAGGGATAATTTTATGACAGCTTTAGAAGCTAAAGAATATGGTCTTATAGATGATGTTATTACTAAAAAAATCAAATAAATGTGAGGTGTCATAATGGCAAAAATTGATGAAAAGAAACTAAAGTGTTCTTTTTGTGGTAAGTCACAAGACCAGGTAAAAAGGCTTATTGCTGGTCCTGGTGTTTATATATGTGATGAATGTGTAGAGCTTTGCTCTGAAATAATAACTGAGGAGCTTGAATACGAACAAGATTATGAAATGACTGACCTTCCAAAGCCTCATGAAATAAAAGAATATCTTGATCAATATGTTGTAGGTCAAGACGAGGCGAAAAAGGCTTTGGCAGTTGCTGTTTATAATCATTACAAAAGAATTAATGCACCAAAGAGTAAAAAAGATGATGTTGAACTTCAAAAGAGCAATATATTATTGTTAGGACCTACTGGATCTGGTAAGACGCTTCTTGCACAAACTTTAGCAAAGATGTTAAATGTTCCTTTTGCCATAGCAGATGCAACAACCCTTACAGAAGCAGGATATGTTGGTGAAGACGTTGAAAATATACTCTTAAGGCTTATTCAAAATGCTGATTATGATATAGAAAGGGCGGAAAAAGGAATTATTTATATTGATGAAATAGATAAAATAGCAAGAAAGTCAGAAAATCCTTCTATTACAAGGGATGTTTCAGGCGAAGGAGTTCAACAGGCTCTTTTAAAAATTCTTGAAGGAACTGTAGCAAATGTTCCGCCTCAAGGTGGAAGAAAACATCCTCATCAAGAGTTTTTACAAATAGATACAACTAATATACTTTTTATATGCGGAGGAGCTTTTGAAGGAATCGATAAGATAATAGAAAAAAGGCTCCACCAAAACTCTATAGGATTTGGAGCTGATATAAAGAGCAAGAAGGAAAGAAATGTTGGAGAAATATTAAAACATATTCTACCGGAGGATCTTTTAAAATTTGGAATGATACCAGAATTTATAGGTAGAGTTCCAATAGTAGTTACCCTAAATCAACTTGATAAAGAGGCTCTTATAAACATTCTTACAGAGCCTAAGAATGCCCTTGTAAAGCAGTATGCAAAGCTATTTGAAATGGATGGAGTAGAGTTAGAATTTGAAAAGGAAGCTTTAGAAGCCATTGCGGAAGAAGCTTTAAAGAGAAAAACAGGAGCAAGAGGTTTAAGGGCTATAATGGAAGAAATAATGTTAGATGTTATGTATGAAATACCTTCAAGGGAAGATGTAACAAAATGTATAATAACATATGATACTGTTATAAATAAACAACCACCTAAGTTAATAGTTGGGGAATCTTTAAAGAAAAAATCTTCTGAAAGCAAAAAATCAAAGCTTAAAACCCAAAGCGTATCATGAGGCTTTTTAGCCTCATTTTTTATTTCCCTTCCCTGCATAATGGATTTAAAAAAGGAAATAATAAGTTTGAATAGAAAGGGAGGGGAAAATATGATTACAAGTCAATTCTTGGTTGTTTTAAACTTAATTTTTACAGCTATAGTTACTATATAC
>JGI24228J36427_100345_pt1 | contig 7718 bp, 4 predicted proteins | sample YelNatsi3bottle8_FD_36427 | JGI IMG/M metagenome (IMG submission 36427) | reverse complement strand
AATCTTTGTAGAAAGTCTTAGCTGCCCGTTTGTACAAATGAGAGAAATATCACTGCAAGCTTGCATCAGCATTGAAAACACAGCAGGGTTTTCTACAACCACAATTTTATTTGAATATCCAAAAAACTGCTTGTAATCCTTAATGGTATAAAGAGGCAGAATCACCGGCTTTTTTTGCAAAGCAAAGATTTTGAGCGCTTCGTCCTCTTTTTCGTTTTCTGTAATTGCACCTATACCATACACTAAACACCAGTTTGAAAGCTCATCTATGACATGTTGTGCATGTACAAAAGCTCTGCTTTTTCTTCTGAAGACTTTGGATATTCAACATTTTTCAGCAGGCTTAAAATCTTCAAAAATATCTTGCCACTGTCGCGGTCTTCGTCAAAAAAGTGGGGGTCATGTGCTATTCTGGTTGCAAACACTGCAAGACTTTCAATTTTTTCTGGCTTTGTTGCGGCAGCTTTTATGCTATGGCTTAAAATACTTAAAAGCTTTTCTTCAGAATATTTCTTAAAATACCCTTCAAACCATTTGAAATTTTCTTTTACAGCTTGAAATACACACTCACTATCTGTGCCGTTTGCCAACTGTTTTTCTAACTTTTCAAGAAAACTTGAAAGTTGCTTTTGTCTGCTTTCTTTTTCTTCTTTTTTTGTCAAAACATCTTTTTTCAATACGTGTGATAGCACATCTTTAAAATCAAGCGAAGAAAATTTGGTCTGCTCAAATCTCTTTTGCGCAAACTCTTTTACATTGATAACTACTTTATCACCGCTTATAATTCTTCCAAGATATCGCGAAAGCATCTCTTTTTCAACTGGATCTGGCTTTTCAAGCACAACCCTGCCTGAAAACCTGCCAAGTGATCTGTATTTATCATATATGAGCTCCAGCACACGCGAAAAACCCTTGTGCGAAAAGTATTCTATGCACTCTTGTAAAAGCTTTTTATCGCTCATATCTCCACCAACACCTTCTTGTACCCGTTCCAGATGTATTTTACTTTGAGAACACAGCCTTTGCTTCGGTCTGAAATAAGTTCATAAATGCAAAGACCTAGCACTGTTTTGTAATCTCCCCACAGAATCTGAGAGTTCATAATATAGTCAAATTCAAGATTTTCAATAAGTTCAAACATCTTTTCAATGTTGTTCTCATCAACGCCAGCAAACGCCTCATCAAGCGCAATTATGCGCGGTGCAAAACTTGCAGCGCTCTGGTACTTTGCACAAAGAGCTGCTAAAAGTGGAACATAAATGGAAAGTGCTTTTTCGCCACCAGAAAACTTGTCGTATGCGTTGTTTGTAAGCTCTCTTTTGTTTTCCATACCTCTTTGATAATAGAGCCTGAACTCAAACCACTGCCTGTAATCCAAAATCTCTTTCATTATCTCATAAAGACTTCGAAAACTGTCGGGTGAGTCCTGAAGTCTTTTTGCTCTTTCAATACGTGCCCTGAAGTGTCTCACAACCTTTTGTTTGTCTTCATCAGTTGCAATAGACAAGTCTTTGCTCATGAGTCCTATCAACTCCGCAGTTGAAAGCTCATCTTCAAGTTCCTGCTTTTTCTGCTCCCACGAAAGTCTGAACTTAAGAGCACCTGACAAGTCCATGCCGTCCATCAGCGCATTCATTCTCTTTACCCAGTCCTGAGCAAGCATTATCTTACTTGAGATTCTTCGCCCTATGTCTTTTATCAAAACCTCTTCAAAAAGCTCTCTTTCCTGCTGGGTGATAAGATTTTTCTTCTCGATTATTTCAGATTCTATTTTCTCCAAAAACTCATAAAACGAAAGCAGTCGCCCATCCTTCTTTGCTGTCCATAAATATCTTGCATAACCAGTTTTATCATCCTCTTTAAGATAAAGATTTGCTCCAAACTCTGCAAGCTGCACCTGTGCCGCATAGTGTGCCGATATGAGCCTTTGCAAAACCTGGTTCAAATCCTTAGATTTAAACTCACTGGCAAAGCTACTTTTTTCCTTTGCAAACTCTAAAAGCCTTTTCTCATCTTCAAGGTTTTCTTCTCGGAATACAAAACCAAAACCAAGTTCAATCTTTAGTATCTCAAGGCTATTTGAATATTCTTCTTTAGCCTTTTCAAGGTGTAAGCCTTTTATCTCAATCAAAGTCTCAAGCTGTGATATTTTTGCAATTGTTTCCTGCAGACTTTTGTTGAAATCTTCTATCTCTTTCGGAATACTATTAAGACGCTGTATAGCTCTTTTTTCCTCTTCAAAAAGTTTTTGTGCATCGTCGCTTGAAAGTCTTCTTACAATTTCAGTTCTTCTTACATCNAGGTTTTCCCATCTTGCCTTCAAGTTTTGAAGGTCTAAACTTAAGCTCTGCAGGCTTTCTTCTATCTGTAAAATCAGCTTTTTCTTTGTGGTTGCAGAGTTTGAAACCACTTTCTCCATCTCAGTCTCTTTTTCCAGAACAAAGAGCAACCTTTCAAGTTTTTGTGCCTCTTGCCTGAGCTTCAAAAAGTTGTCTCTTGTCGCCGTGACAGAAAGCTTTGTTGCAATGACAGAAATCTCATGCTTTAAACTATTTTCTCTTCCCAAAAGTTCTCTTATCTTCTTTTCTAAAAACTCTATCTCTTTTTGAAGTTTTGATTTGTGGTTTTCTCTCTCCTCAATCATCTCAAATGCAGTGTCAAGGTCAACCATTGAAGGAAAACTGTTTCTCTCNTNTTTTAGCTTTTCAAGCAAAGTTTTNTGTACATTTTTCTCCTGCTTTTTGCCCTCTAATTCAAGTGAAATCTTTTGTATTTCGTCTTCAAGCTGTGATATGAGCATCTGCCTGTACCTTCTTCTATTTTCAATACCAATAAACCTTGCATTTTCGCACGTGGTTGTTCTACCTTTTAAAATTCCGCTGCCAAACCTTCCATCCTCGCAGATGTAAATGCCATCGTCTTTTTCGGTGGCAAAGATACTGTCAATCACAGCTGCCACTTCCTGTTTTAGCTCAATAGGTCCATCAAAGTTGGCAACTTCTAAAAACTGGTTCAGTAGATGCGAAAAATACGCAGGTTTTGAAATTAGAATCATTTCTTTTTCATCATCCATAAGATCTGAAAGAACATCTTTGTATTTTTCTGGGACAATCAAGGCGTTTAAAATCCCAAGGGAACTCAGCGCATCTTCAATGATGGCTTTCTTTCTCTCATCCACACCATCTTTGAAATCCACAGCCATATAAAACGGAATAAATGGAACCCCTCTTTGCAATAGCCTATCTCTTACCTTCTTCTGCTGAGGCGAGAGTATAATCTCGTCATCCTTCTGGCTTTTAATCTTCTCAATCTCTTCTTTTTTAGCTTTAATTTGGCTATTTAACGTTTCTATCTCAAATTCAAGCCTTCTTATTGTGTCTGAGATAGCAAGGTAATGAAAGTTATAAATATCATCTAAGATTGAGTATATTCTGCCATAATCTCCTTTTTTCTCACAACTATTTATCGCCTGGAATATCACTGTTTTTTGTTCATCCTGAGCCTTAAACACCTCATTTTGCTCAAAGTAGATGGAAATGGCGTTCTTTAAGCTATTTTTTACATCCTCAAGCTGAAAAAGAAGATTTTGAATTTCTTCTTCTACTTTTTGTGCTTCTGTCCTGTTGCGGTCAAGATTTCTATAAAGATCATCTAAATCTTTCTTAATTTCACTCAGCTTTTCATAGTTTTTTAAAACAATCTCAACTTGAGATAAGAAAGANGAAAGCTCCTCTTTTAAAATATCAAGACTGCCGTTTTGAAGAAGATACATATCCAGCGTTTCCAAGAATCTCTGAAAACCTATGAACTCAACAAGTAACTTCCCTTCATCTATATAATCCTTTATTCTCTTTCTGCACTTTTCCAAATCCTCTTCTAAAGCTTTTAATTCCTGTCTTTCCTTTTCAAGCTTCTGAGAAGCTGCATTTAGCTGCGAAATCTTTTTGGTTTTCTGGCTTTCGATGTTTTTGAGCTCTTCTTCAATGGTTGAAAGCTCTGTCTGAAGCTTGAACACATCNCTTTCTTTTATGTTTTCAAGCCTAAAACTTAAAGACTCTTGCTCTTTTTTAAGATCTTCTATTTTTTCTTCTATTTGAGCTTTCAACTTACTATTTTTTTCAAGTTCAGTTTGAGTATTTTCAAGCTCTTTTTTAAGGCTATAGTACTCTTTGCTGCTCTCAACCACTCTAAATATACTCTGTGCAAGCAACAGCTGGTTGTACTCATCATAAACCTTTTTTAACTTTTCCAGCACATCTTTTATAATTTCAAGATTTTTCAGCTCTGTTTGAATCTTGTCCATGTTTTCTATGGAGTCAGAAAGGCTACGCAAGTCTGACTCAGATAGGGCAGGAAGCGACTCTTGCAGCATCCTGCAAACAGTGTCAGGTTTTATATCCCTCGAAAGTTTTGGGGTTCTTATTCGAACAATCAAGTCTATCAAATTCTCAAAGTCTTCCATGTTCTCAAAACCGAACAAAATTTTGTTGACTTCTTCCATATAATCCTTTCTGCTTGAAAATACCTTGCCGCCGTCTCCTATGAGGTTTTCAAACTTCTTCTTGGTAAGTGGAATTTTTTGGTCGCCTATTTTTTCATAAAAGAAGATGTCAATCCCAAACCTTCTTCCNTCTGTTAGAACAAAATACCACGTATCAGNGCTTGTGCCTCTTTTTGCCCTTATTCCCATGCCTACGGATACAAATACATTTTGTCTTTTAAACTCAAGAAAAAGATAGGCTATTGCCTCGTTTTTCTGACCTGGTCCCTGCTCGCCAAGGACATAATCTTCAAGTTTTCGCGCATTTGACCCGAAAGAGTCAAGTCGTGACGGATGATAGTTGCCATCTAAAAGCAGAGTAATAAAACTTTGCATTGTGACAGACTTGCCTGAAGCATTAGGACCACGAATAAGCATCCTGCCATCGTAAAAATCAAAATACTCCTCGTCATAGTACCAGTAGTTGAAAACTCCGGCTCTGCTGAGCACCCATCTATTTTCCTTGCTCATCTTCAAAATGAAAACCTCCATCTACATTTATATCCTCAAAAACTTTCTCATTACTATTATCTTTTTCGGAAAGCTGACTATTCGTCTCATAATCCTGATATTCACCAACAATCCTAAAAAAAATGGGAGATATGACAAGATATCCATCGTCATTTGTCTTTGCAAAATTGTGAAGCTGCAAAAACTCTAAAAGTTCTTCAAATATTTTCTCTGTTGATTTTTCCCTCCACTCCTTGTTCCAAAAATGTCCGTATTTTTTCTTGACATCCTCCACAATTAGCTTAAAATGGTCAAGCGAAATTTCAAGCATCTCATGTGCAGACAAAAGTCTTAGCTCTCCTTTTTCAACCCTTTCAAGAAGTTCTCTTGAGCACAAAAGCAACACATCGCACAGGTTCGAATCGTCAGGATAGGTATACTTGTAGTCACCTTCAACGCTAAGGTAGGCAAACGACTTGAACAGGTGAAGCTCAAGCTCTGGTACAAACTTTTCAAGGTCCTGTAAAATGGTTGTCTTTTGCTTTTTAATGTAATAAAGTGGTGCTTCACTCTCAAAATNTACAATGCCATCTATCAAAAGCCCTCTGTAGGCTTTTATTCTCTTTATATCAGTGATTTGGTCAGAAAGTCCATTTGTAAACTCAAACTCGCTATTTAAAATCTCTTCGACTGACGAATACTCAACAAGGCTTTTGGGAAATATCCTCATAAAGTACTTTGATAGCCCTGTTGATTCATAAAGTACATCTACATCAGCTCTTTCCACAAACAACTCTTGATTGCCATCATCTATCTTGATAAGTCCCATCTTTTCGCAAAATTTAAGCACTCTAATAAGTGACCTTCTGTCAGAATACATAGTCCAGTCAATTTCCTCACCAGGAAAATTCGACCGTATATACTGCGTGATATCCTCAAGCAAAAATTGAGTGTCTTTGCCCTTGTCCTCTAAAAACGCAAGAACAAGACAGAAGAATACATAGTCTTTCGGCTCTTCAAAGTCCAAAATTCCCATGTACTCTCTTGGGACAAGCGGTACCTTTTCAAGTCTGACCATGTCAGATGTGGCATAAAATTTCAGTCCCAGCTTGGAAACTATAAAGTCTTTTAACTCTTTGTCAATATTTTTGCACTCATAATAGCTTTCCACGTCATTTTCTTTCAAAATCCAAAAGTTGCTAAGTAGCTTCAAAAGAGTACTTTTCATCTTCCTACTTTCCTGCCTTTCTTTACTCAACAAACTCAATTACATACGCCGGCATCTCAAACTCACCATCTGTTGACCTTAAAACACAGCGCCTATCATCTTTCGGTCTTACAACTTTAAATCTTTTCCCTGAATCTGTATTCCCAAAACCTGACGAAAGTCCTCGTGAGAGCCATACAAGAAGTTTTTTCCTCACATGTGGAGTCAAAACAGGAAGGCTTTCAAACTCAATCTTTCCATCTTTTATAAGCTCAGCAACAAGCTTTTCTTCCTCTTCAATCTTCTTTTTATACTCCTCAAACCTTTTCTTCTTGTCTTCAGAAAATTCAGATGCCGGTAAAACCCTGCTTTTTTCCCTCACAAGCCTTCCTCTTGACCTAAGCAAGCTTTTCATCGGTGGCACGTCAAGAATGCTAAGGCTTGCAAGCTCGCTCTGTCTCTTTTCCTCGGCTGCAATGTATCGTGGCAAAAGCACACCAAACACAACTGCAGAAAGCTTGTGACATGTCGCCAAATCAAGGCTTGAGAAGATTTTTGCCAAGTGCTTGAACTCCTCCTGNCTGTTTACTTTGACACTTGACAGCTCCGAAAGCCTTGCTGCAAGGTCAGACACCCTTCTTATAAGCCCCTGGATCTGGTCAGAAAGTTTTTCTGCCTGACCGTGTGACGCGACAAACCAGAGTTTTATGTTGTNGAATCTTGCTTTTATATTTCTTTCTATGCTCTCTGGATCTCTGAATATGTTTTTGGGATGCTCTTTTTCCTGGGCGATTATGTAATTCAAGAGCTTTTCTATTTTAGACTCTTCCAATGACAAAAAGGTAGATCTTATCCGTGGAAGATAGTTCTGGAAGATGACATAGAAGTTGTACAGGTACTGTACAAGCTTTGACTTGTAGTCCAAAAACTTTTCCTTGANCATGAGATTTTCAGCTTCGTACGACTTTAACATTGAAATATACTCTGAATAGCTCTTTTCAATCTCTTCAAATGATCTTGTTAGCTCGTCCCACCAGTCAACTGCTCTTTTTTGCGGGTCTTGCAATATACTGTCCACATGCTGAAGCAAAAAATAAATCTTTTCAACGTGTTTGGGATTTAGCTCTGCTTTTGTGTCTTCTTGAGTTTCAAGTTCAAACAAAAACCTTTCAATCCTGAGTCCTATAGGTGTAAGTTCATACAAAAATCTTTTGTTCCTGAACTCTTCAACAGTCCTGGTCTTTGACGTATCCTGGATTGAATTTAAATTACCCCACTCAACAAGGTTTTTCAAATCCTGTTCGCACATCTGTTCAGTGTAGTCTGCAAACTGTGGAAAACTTTTTAAAAACGTGAAAATNTCCTCTTTTGTAAGTCTGTTTTTGTACTCTAAATGGCACAAAAAACAGTATCTCATGANTGTTCTGTATCTTTCTGAGTTAGGCGCTGTGAGGTACTCAAAATATTTGAGTTTTCCCAAAAGCGGAGCTTGGAAGTTTATCATCTTAAAGTTCTACCTTC
>JGI24228J36427_100337_pt1 | contig 7845 bp, 8 predicted proteins | sample YelNatsi3bottle8_FD_36427 | JGI IMG/M metagenome (IMG submission 36427) | reverse complement strand
CAAACAGGACTTATAAAGGTTTTATATCCTCTTACAAGTATTACAAATTCGAATTTAAACGAAAAAAACTAAAAGATTATACAGGAGGGGGTGCAAGCCATGAAAAAAATTGAGCTTTTAAAACAAGATATGGATAAGGTGATAAAAGAAATATTTATGATTGCTATAGACATCTTAGGTGGTCCTAAAAAACTTGTTGAATATAAGAGACTTACATGGCTTGCATCATTGATGGAAGCAATATTTGTGATTTATCTTCATAACGAAGAAAACAAATCAGCAGACGAAATTGCTGAGTTTTTAGGAATAAGCAGCCAAACAGCAAAGACAATCTTGCAAAGCAAACCTGAATATGCTCAAATGAAATTAGAAAACTCAGAAAACAGCGAAAAAACCCATATTGCAGGCGGTATAGCAAAGATCACATACAAAAAATGGAAAGAAGAAAATGAAAAAGGCTCTATGTCAGTCTAAGGAGGCATAGAGCCTTAATTTCTATTATATCCCAACATCAAACAAATCAGTAGACAAATACCTCTCTCCAGTGTCTGGAAGAAGAACAACAATCATCTTTTTCTTATTTTCTTGTTTTCTGGCAACTTCAACAGCAGCATAGAGTGCTGCACCAGATGATATTCCAACTAAAATACCTTCTTCTCTTGCTAAATATCTCGACATCTCATACGCATCTTCAGATTTTACCTTTATTATTTGATCATATATTTTCGTATTCAATACCTTTGGAACAAATCCCGCCCCAATTCCCTGTATTTTATGAGGACGCGGAGTTTCTCCTGATAAAACTGCAGAATCAAAAGGTTCAACTGCCACAATCTTAACAGACGGCTTTTTCTCTTTCAAAACCTCACCTACTCCTGTGACTGTTCCACCTGTGCCAACCCCAGCAACAAATATGTCAACATTACCATTTGTATCATTCCAAATTTCAAGTGCGGTTGTTTTTCTGTGAATTTCAGGGTTTGAAAGGTTTTCAAACTGCTGTGGCATAAATGCATTAGGAGTTGAACTATAAATCTCAAAAGCCTTTTCAATTGCGCCTTTCATGCCTTTTTCCCCGGGTGTCAAAACTATCTGGGCACCGTATGCTCTTAGAAGTTTTCTTCTTTCAATGCTCATTGTCTCTGGCATTGTTAGAATAAGCTTATACCCTTTAACAGCACAAACCATAGCAAGAGCAATACCTGTATTGCCACTTGTTGGCTCAATTATAACTGTATCTTTGTTTATTAACCCCCTCTTTTCAGCATCTTCGATCATAGCAAGTCCAATTCTATCTTTTACACTTCCTCCCGGATTAAAATATTCTACTTTTGCCACTATCTCTGCATCAAGATCTTTTGAAAGCTTATTTAGTCTTACCAGAGGCGTTTTACCAATCAGTTCTAAAATACTGTTATGAATCATTAATATACCTCCAATTCCAATCGAAATAGTATGTTTTAATTTTATTATAAATCTTTTTTGTGTAAATGTCAAAAAAAAATGATGTGATTTTTCTACTCATTCTTTTGCTTTGAAAGTTCTTCTCTTATTATTTCTCTTATTCTCTCCTCTGATATAATTTCTGATTTTGTTGCAAGGTTCATCTTGTTTAAAATGTTCTCAACCTGTTTTGCAATATAATCGTTCAGCTCCCTTTTCTGCTCCTCACCCTTTTCTAAAATCTTATTTACCATTTCCTGCACTTCATTTTTGCTAATCTCACCTTTTTCAGCAAGCTCATTCACAAANTTTTCTACTTTNTCTTTTGAGATGGCAAAAACTCCAAGCCCNATGTTGATAATCTTTTCTAATAAATCTTTCATTTTTTACACCTCCATAAATATCATTTTTCTTTCCTTATAATCATAACAAGCATAATGATAATAAGAATAATCAATATTAATATACCCAATCTTAAAGCCCATAAATACCATGCTGATAAAATTGTTTTATACAAGGCTGGGGAAAGCAAACCTCCAACCGTCATACCTGCAATTATTATACTTACCGAAAGAAGAATCACTGCAAGCGAAACTTTGTTTGCGAGCCTTTCCATTTGATGTAAAATTTTTTCTATATTTTTTATCTCAATATTAACTGTAAGTTCGTCCTCTTCAAGTTTTTCTAATATTGTCTCTGTCTTTTTGGGCAAAAACTCAAGTAAACTAAAGTAAGATGACAAGATGTTAAACAAATTAGCAACGCTGAGTTTGGAAAGCCTATTTTTGAACACAAGCCTGTTTACATAGGGCAAAATCGCTTCTAAAATNCTTAAATCAACTTTCAAAAGAGCAATGTCATTCTCAAGAAGGCTGAGCGTCCTGCCAAACAGAACAAACTGCTGCGGAATTTTTAGCTTATACCTAAACGTAAGCTTAAACACATCATTGAACACATCTGCTACCTTAAAACTGATGGGCTGGTTTATATAGTGATTAACAATACTTTCAATATCATTGTAAAATTTGTTGGCATCAATGCCTTTTTGAATTATTCCAAGCTCTTTAAAAGCCTTTAATGTCCTTTTTTTATCATTCAGAACTATTCCCAAAAGTAAATTAGAAAGATTTTCTCTATCCTGCCTACTGAGATATCCTACCATCCCAAANTCCACAAAAGCAATTTCAAAATTGTCTGTAATTAAAATATTACCTGGATGAGGGTCTGCATGAAATACTCCCAGCTCAAATATCTGCGAAAGATACAGATTTACAAGTTTTTTACCAAGTTTCATTCTCTCTATCAAGGGAATTTTCTCAACCTCTATAGTACCTAATGTCTTTGCCTCAACAAAACTTGTAATAAGCACCTCTTCAGAGCAAAGCTCCTCATATATGTCAGGAATAATAACTTCCTTGGCTGAAAGAGCTNTCNTNAGTTTTTTTATGTTGTTTTGTTCAAACCTGAAATCTATCTCTTTTAAAAGCACATTTGCAACTTCATTAACTATAGCCGAAAAACTCACAATATTCCTTACTGGTGAATATTTATCTAAAATCGCGCTTATTCTTTTTAATATCTCTATATCAGTCTTAACCTCATAGTCAACATTAGGTCTTCGTATTTTTACAGCAACCTTTTTGCCATTTAAATAACCTATGTGCACCTGACCAATCGAAGCTGTTGCAATTGGNTCTTTTTCTATATACTCAAACTTATCAAAAATATCGTTTCTGACTAAAATANTCTTTGCTTCATCAAAGGAAAATGGTTTTACCTTTTCCTGAAGATTTTTCAGCTCTGCTATAATATCCTCAGGCACAAGGTCAGGTCTGTTTGCAAGAAGTTGCCCCATCTTTATAAAAGTTGTTCCAAGTTCCTCTAAAGCATTTTTGAGCCTCTGTCCCCTGTTTGCCTTGTTATCAGAAAACCTTTTAAATTTTACAAGCGGTGTGCTGCTAAAGATATAACCAAAACCATGTTTTACAAAGACATTTATTATAAACCTGAGCCTGTTTATCCTTTTTCTTTTTGTGTTTGGCAAACGAACTCACTCCATCAACATCTTTTCTACTTCCTCGCGGGATGAAGCTTTAACTAACTTTTCAAAATCCTCTTCGTTCAAAATCTTCACACCAAGCTGCTGAGCCTTTGTATATTTGCTTCCTGGGTCCTGACCTACAATCACAGCTGTTGTCTTTTTAGAAACACTTTCTGTCACCTTTGCACCAAGACTTTCTAAAATCTCTTTCGCTTCATTTCTACTATACTTTGACAAAGCTCCTGTCAAAACAAATGTGTAGCCTTTTAAAATATCTGACTTTGCTTTCTTTTCAGAAACAGTATTTACACCAGCTGCTTTTAGCCTTTCTATTAGATGTCTTGTCTGTTCCTGCTTGAAAAATGTCACAACGCTTTTTGCCATCTTTTCACCAAAGTCAGGAAGACTTAAAAGCTGCTCTTCTGTTATAGTAAAAAGGTCATCTATAGACGATATATGCTCAGCAAGAGTCTTTGCAGCTTTTTGCCCAATGTGCCTTATTCCAAGCGCATATATTAGCCTGTCTAACGGTCTGTTTTTAGATGCCTGTATAGCTTTCAACAAATTATTTGTTGACTTTACACCAAAACGCTCTAAATTTACCAAGTCTTCAAACTTCAAATAATAAATATCAGCAGGAGTCTTTATAAGACCTCTTTCAAACAAGGTTTTTACAATCATTTCGCCCATGCCAGCGATGTCCATTGCATCGCGTGAAACAAAGTGCAAAATTAACCTGTAACTTTTAGCAGGGCATTCAACACCTGTGCACCTGTAAGCAACCTCATCTTCAAATTTTATAACATCTGCTCCACAAACAGGACATTTTTTGGGCATCTCAAAAATTTTCTCTTGTCCTGTTCGCTTTGAAAACACAACTTCAACAACCTCAGGTATAATCTCTGCAGCTTTTTGTACTATAACAGTATCGCCAATCCTAATATCTTTTTGTCTTATATAATCCATGTTATGAAGAGTGGCTCTTGAGACAACAGAGCCTGAAATTCTTACAGGCTCCAAAATTGCGGTTGGTGTTAGAATACCTGTGCGTCCCACATTGACCTCAATATCCAAAAGCTTTGTCTCTTTTTTCTCTGGAGGGAATTTATAAGCAACAGCCCATCTGGGTGATTTTGCTGTTTCTCCTGCAACATCTCGCAGTCTTAGCTGGTTCAGTTTCACAACAGCACCGTCTATCTCAAAAGGAAGTAAGTCCCTTTTTTCTTCAATCTTCTTTATAGCTTCAAATGCTTCTTTAATATCTCTNCAAACAACATAATCAGGTGAAACTTTAAATCCCAGATGTCTTAAAAACTCAAGCGCCTCTGCATGTGTTTCAAGCTCTTTTTCACACCACTGAACATTGAAGACAAATATATCAAGCTTTCTTTGGGCTGTTATTTTTGGGTCAAGCTGACGAAGCGACCCTGCCGCTGCATTTCGTGGATTTGCAAAAAGAGGCTCTTCATTCTCTTCCCTTTCCTGGTTGAGCTTTATAAACTCATCCTTTGGCATGAAAACTTCTCCACGCACAACGATGGAGANGTCTTCTTTTAGCCTAAGCGGAATAGACCTTATAGTCTTTAAGTTTTCTGTCACATCCTCGCCTATATTCCCATCACCACGGGTTGCACCTCTGACAAAAAGACCATTTTCATACTCAAGCGCAACAGATAGCCCATCAATCTTGTATTCAACAACATAGTCAAAATCAAGCGTCCCAAGAAGTTCCTTTAGTCTTCTGTCAAAATCGTAAAGTTCCCCCTCATTGAACACATTTGAAAGCGAAAGAAGAGGCACCCGATGTACTACCTCTTTAAACCCTTCTTTTACCTTTCCACCAACCCTTTGAGTGGGAGAATCAGGTAAAACATATTCAGGGTATTGTTTTTCCAGCTCAACAAGCTCACGATATAACATATCATATTCATAGTCGCTTATCTCCGGATTATCTTCAACATAGTATTTATAATCATGATAATTGATAAGATCAACAAGTTCTCTTATTCTCTTTTTTATAAACTCGCTCATGTGCCTTTTTCACCCTCTTTGTGCACAATTTTGAAATTTAGATTTAGTAAATATTTGTAAAGCTGGTTTTGATTTTGGACTTGTGTATCTTCAGCTCATCTTTTTTCTTAAAGTCCTCAAAAAGGTTGTAAACTATATCCACAAATACCTTCTCACTCTCATAATGACCAAGCTCTATTATGCTCATGGATAGCGACTTTGCCAGCAAAATCCCGTGATGACCAACTTCCCCTGTGATAAGACAGTCTGCACCTTTGAAATATGCATCTTTTATAAGGTCCTTACCAGAACCACTGACAATGGCTATCTTTTTAAAAACATCTTTTTGAATACTTGCTTTTACAAAGTCAAGATTCAGCTTTTTTTTCAGCTCCAAAATAAGCTCTTTTGCTAAAACTTCTCTTTTACCAACAACTCCTAAACTTTCATATGATATTTCATTTTCAAGCCTGTATATGTCATATGCGACCTCTTCATAAGGATGAGCTTTTAACATCGATTTTATCACATTTTTGAGCTTATCCTCAGGTACTATACTCTCAAGCCTCACCTCTTTAACCTTCTCTATCTTTCCTACTTGACCTAAAAAAGGATTTGCACCTTCGTGAGGCTTGAATGTACCTTCACCTTCAACTGCAAAAAAACAGTGACTATATTTTCCAACAAAACCTGCACCTTCATTTGCCATAGCCTCTAAAACATTTTCAGCATAATCTACAGGCACATACACAACAACTTTATAATACCCATTTTTTTGTTTTATGCTCAAACCTTCAATGTTTTCAAGCCCTAACAGTTTGGCAAGCCAGTGGTTTATACCGTGTTTTGAGACATCTGCACTGGTGTGAGCAGAGTATATATTTATGCCGTTCTTGATGGCATCTATAATAATCTTTCCTTCTGGTGTGTCATCTTTTATGCTTTTAATTCCCTGAAAAATAAGAGGATGATGAGAAATTATAAGCTTTGCCCCAACTTCTAATGCTTCTTTTATAACCTCTTCGGTTATATCAATACAGACTAAAATCGAATCTACCTTGTCTGAAAAACTTCCAACCTGAAGACCGCAGTTATCCCATTCGTATGAAAGCTTCTTGGGAAAATAGGTCTCTAGAAAAGAAACTATTTCCTGAACACTTACCACTTTTTCAATTCCTCCTCAAGCATAGTTAAAATCTTTTCTTCATGCGAGGTGTCCAAAAAATTTATTGTTTTCATCTTAAATATTTTTTGCATTTTCTCCTTAATTTTCAAAAGAAATTCATAACCTTCTTCTGTTCTGTCAATAATGTATCTTCCAATGTAAATATCTTTGTCTGTAAAAGAAATTTTATCCAGCAAGAAGGTAGATTTTATAATAACATAAAATCTGTTTTTATCTTTTACAACCTTTTCTTTCAATATGTCAAAACCATTTTCAAACAACCATTTTCGCAAAAGTTCAATATCTTTCATTGGCTGTAATATCAAAGTAGTATTAGATATTCTATCTTTTGCTTCAGATAAAATACTACATATGTTTTCCGCTCCCATTCCTGCTATAACAGCTTCATCAACTTCTTCTTCAATTGGGTCAAATCCGTTGCCAAGCAAAAACTCTATTTTATCATCTACATTTTCTTTCTTAGAAAGCTCTTTTGCTTTAAAAAGAGGATGAAAATTGATGTCAACTGCAAAGACTTTATTTGCAATTTCTCTTTTGATAGCTTCTACCGCAACATACCCGTGGTCACATCCTATATCAGCAAGAGTATTGCACCTATCCAAAAGATTTATGATTTCTTCAATTCGCTTTGAAATCACTAAAACCTTTCTCCCCAAAATTTATCTTTTTCTTTCTAATAACAATTATAATTTTTGTCAATAATAATATCAAACACTTTCTGGCAGGAATAAAAGAAATGAAAAAGCCAAGTGATATTGAAAGAATAACTGAAACACTGCAAAACTATTTGAATCTTAGCAAAGAAGATAGTCAAAGCGATCTCAAAACAACCATAGAAAATCAAAATACACCAATTTTTAAAAAATTAGAAGAAAAAAAGAGGTTGTGAGAAACTTACACAACCTCTTTGTTCTTTTCCTCACTTTTAACAAGCTCTTCAATGAAAAGCCGTGCTAAGAGGTAGCAAATGGTAGACTCTGCACCCTGGTTCTGATTAATGCCATCCTCTTCTATACCGTCTCTACATCCTCCTGTTTTTTCATCATACAGAGGCGTTTTGTGAATATTTTCACCTAAAAACCACTTGAAAGCTTTGAGAGCTTTTTCCTTGTATTCTTTTTCTTCAGTGATTTTATAAGCCTCAGTATAGGCAATCACACAATCA
>JGI24228J36427_100327_pt1 | contig 8016 bp, 7 predicted proteins | sample YelNatsi3bottle8_FD_36427 | JGI IMG/M metagenome (IMG submission 36427) | reverse complement strand
ATTGGACAGTACTGTATCCTGTACACATCCTTTGGGTAAACCTTGTGACTGACACTTTCCCTGCTTTGGCGCTTGGCGTAGAAAAGGCAGAAAGTGATGTTACGAAAAGAAAATCCAAAAAGTCTTCTGAGAATATCTTCGCAACTGGTCTTGGTTTTTCGATTCTCTATCAAGGCCTTTTAAAGGGCCTGATAACACTTTTGGTATTTTTTATCGGAAACAAGCTATATGATACAAAGGTTGCTATAACTATGACATTTATGACACTAAGTCTTATACAACTTACCTACGCTTATAACGTTCGTTCAAATATAAATTCATTGTTTAAAATAGGGGGTATTTTCTAACAAATATTTAAATTTTGTTATTATTTCATTTGCGTTTCAGATTATTGTTTTAATAGTTCCTCAGTTGAGGGAAGTATTTAGGCTTGCTGCCTTAACTTTTACTAAGTGGACAGTTGTAATTTTGGTTTCAATTTCCATAATACCCATTGTAGAAGTAGTAAAGTATATAACCCGCATTTTTTTGTAGATGAGCATAAAGGAAATTAGAAACAACCTTTATAGATCTTGATAAATTGCTTTTGCTTGACATTTTTTGTATCAACATAGTACTCTTTATTTATATGCGAAGAATAAAATCACTACAAAAGAAAGGGATGGCATAAAGTGGTAGTCGAATATGTTATAAAGCTCATTGCTTCCTTAGTTGTAATCCTATTTGGATGTACCTTTTTCACCAATGCAGTTGAATGGTTTGGCAAAAGGATGAACTTAGGACAAGGGGCAGTTGGAAGTATTTTAGCAGCAGTTGGAACTGCCCTGCCCGAGACCATAATACCTATTATTGCAATTCTGTTTGCCAAAGGAGAAAGCTCACATGAGGTTGGTATTGGTGCAATTGCTGGTGCTCCTTTTATGCTTGGCACTTTGGCCTTTTTCATAACTGGACTTGCTGTAATAGTCTACACTCTTTTTAAGAAAAGGACATTGAAAATGAATGTTGACTTGAGTGTGTTTGAGCGCGACCTTACTTATTTTCTCATTGTATATGGAATTGCAGTTTTGACAACATTCATTCACAATCACAAAGTTATAAGAACAATAATAGCAATTGTACTTTTTGTTGCTTATCTTATCTATGTAAAAAAGACACTTGCAGATGAGAGTGAAGACACCGAAGGAGAAGAATTAGAGGAACTTTATTTTACAAGGTTTTTAAAACTTCCAAACAACCTTTTGTGGATACTTTCTCAGCTTCTTCTTTCACTGGTACTTATCATCTATGGTGCACACTTGTTTGTTGATTACGTTCAAAAAGTTGCGATGCTGATTGGTGTGCCTGCACTAATACTTTCAATAATCATTACACCTATAGCAACAGAGCTACCCGAGAAGCTAAATTCTATTATCTGGATCGGAAAGAAAAAAGACACTCTCGCACTTGGAAATATTACAGGTGCAATGGTATTTCAGTCATCCGTTCCAGTTGTTTTTGGAATAATATTTACGCCATGGAATTTAAAAGGTATAACAATGGTTTCTGCTATTTTGGCATTTTTGTCTGCTCTTTTAAATCTTGCATGGGTTAAGATTAAAAAATCTGTCAATCCAGTTGCACTTCTATTTGGTGGAGTTTTATACTTGATTTTCTGGGGGTATATTTTCTTATAATCTTTTGAATAGATTTTTCCAATTAGATGAGTTATAATTAAATTATACGTGAGTTATACTTTAATATTTGTGAGGAGAAAAAAATGAGTGATAGAGAAATCTTAGAGCTTATCTTACAAAAGGTTGAAAACGTAGACCAAAAAATTGATAGGCTTGAGGTGAGGCTTGACAGACTCGAAAAAAGGGTTGAAAGCCTCGAAAAGAAAGTTGAAAGCCTTGAAAAGACAGTCGAAAACCTTGAAAAGAGAGTCGAAAACCTTGAAAAGAGGGTTGATAGCCTTGAAAAGAGGGTTGATAGCCTTGAAAAGAGGGTCGAGAAGTTAGAAATTCAGGTTGCAGAAAATACTCAAATCTTAAAAGCATTAGAGCATTTAGCACAGGTAAACAAAGCTGAACACGACAACTTTACTCACCAGCTCGCAAGGATGGAGGGATTACTTAACTCTGTAATTGTAAATAACAATAAAGACCATGAGGCTTTATTTAAACAAGCTGAAGAGAATACTCAAAAAATTGTAAAACTCGAAAAGGATATGACAATTATTGAATCTGTATGTGGAAAGAATATGCAAGATATTGCATTTTTAAAAGGTGTGAAGATTTAAAAAAATACAAAAAGCTTGAGTCAAAAAGGGCTCTCGGCAGAAAGCAGAGAGTCCTTTTTTGTTGAAAAATTTATGTTATCTGCAGTTTGTTCTGTTTCTATTATTTTCTATTTACCAAACAAGCGTTCAGTGATATAATATATACAAACATTTGTTCACTCAGGTGTTGTGAATGAGTCGGGTGATTCTCCACTGTGATTTGAACAACTTCTACGCATCTGTCGAATGTCTCTACAGGCCTGAGCTAAAGAATAAACCTGTTGCTGTTTGTGGTGATCCAGAACTAAGGCACGGTATTGTCCTTGCCAAAAATCAAATAGCAAAAAACTTTGGAGTGCAAACAGGAGAGGCTATTTGGCAAGCGCTTAANAAATGCCCAGACCTTGTNATACTAAAACCTAATTACCNTCTTTATTTGCGATTTTCTAAACTTGCTCAGCAGATTTATTCTCAGTACACAGACCTCGTAGAACCGTTTGGAATTGATGAGTGCTGGCTTGATGTAACACAAAGCACAAAACTTTTGGGAGATGGCAGAAAAATTGCATATGAAATCAAAGAAAAAATCAAGTACGAACTTGGAATAACAGTGTCAATTGGAGTTTCTTACAACAAAGTCTTTGCAAAACTTGGAAGTGACTATAAAAAACCTGATGCTGTTACAGTTATCAGTAGACAAAACTATACAGAAATAGTATGGAGTCTTCCTGTATCTTCTCTTTTGTATGTTGGCCCGAGTACAAAGAAAAAGCTCATTTTACATGGAATTAAAACAATAGGCCAGCTTGCTCAAACATCACCAGAGTATCTTAAAAAAATTTTTGGAAAATGGGGTGAGATTTTATGGATATTTGCAAACGGGTTTGATACAACACCTGTTTTACCACCACTTTTTGACGAAAACATCAAAGGAATTGGAAACAGCATAACAACTCCGCGTGATCTTGGGAATTTTGAAGATGCTGAATATGTTCTCTATATTTTAGCAGATAGTGTTGCCCAAAGGCTCAGAAGACAACATCTAAAATGTACTACTATTCAAGTGTGGATTAGAGACAATTTTCTATTTTCTATCACAAGACAAGAAAAGCTATCTCAGCCCACCTATCTTGCAAGAGAAATATTCAAAAGATCAGTTGAAATATTTAGAAAAAATTGGACATTTAAAACTAACGTGCGTTCACTTGGGATTCGTGCAACAGACCTTGTAGGAGAATTTGAGATGCAGCAGCTTGACTTTGATTATTTCAAAAAGNGCAAATTAGAATCTTTGGAAAAGACCTTAGATACCTTNAGAAAACGATTTGGTCAATTTTGTGTACAGCCAGCACTTTTTTTGACACAACCTTCTTTGAAGTTCAACCCTATTGACGAACATATAATTCATCCTCTTTCCTATTTTAGATAATTTGGTCTGAAAAGTAGGGGTGGACACAATGAGAAAGGTATTTGTAGATGTGTATGCTCATTTTTCAAAAGATGGTGAGCTTACACCTATTTCATTTGTGTGGATAGATGGTAAAACGTATGAGATTAATAAAATAATTGAAAAGAAAAATGCAGCTGCTCTTAAAGTAGGCGGCCAAGGAATAAGATTCAAATGCATGGTATATGGAAAAATGGTAAACCTTTTTTATGACGATGGAAAGTGGTTTTTAGAAATATAAATTAAGGAGACTGGTACCAATTGTCTTTCTCGGTCTCCTTAATTTTTTGTTTTATTTTTCTTTCTGTCTTCTTTTTCTTAATATATCAAAAGCAACGGCAAGCACAATAATAGCGCCTTTAATCATTCTTTGAGGACCTTGAGGCACTGCTAAAAGATTGAGCCCATTGTTTACTATTCCTATAATTAGTGCACCCATGAAAGTACCACTGATTTTTCCTTCACCACCCATCATGCTGGTACCCCCAATTACTACAGCTGCTATTGCATCAAGCTCATAACCATCTGCTGCGACAGGTACCGCCGAGTCGAGTCGAGCAGTTAACAAAATTGATGATATTGCACAACACAACCCTGAAATTATATAAACGATAATTTTATAAAGCTTTACGTTTATACCAGAGAGAACACTAGCAGTTTCATTACCACCAATGGCGTATGTATATCTCCCAATCTTTGTGTATTTCAATATATACCCTGCCAATAAATAAATACCTATCATTATCAAGGCCGGAATAGGAATTATCCCTATCTTTCCACTAATATTGTCAAAACTCTCTGGTAGTGTGTATATTGGTTGTCCACCCGAGATAGTAAAAGCTGCACCACGCGCAAGTGACATCATACCAAGTGTTGCTATAAAAGGTGGTAATTTTATCTCAGCTACTAAAAAACCATTAATAAATCCAAGAAATATACCTACTAAAATTCCCACCAAAATTGACAGCCAAACACTCCATCCTTCATTTTTCATAAGCCCTGCCATTATAAGCCCAGTAAATGCTACAATTGAACCTACTGAAAGGTCAATGCCACCTTGAATAATAACAAATGTCATACCTACTGCAATTATAGAAATAACTGCGATTTGCTGAAGAATATTGAGTAAATTATTAACGGTCAAAAAAGTAGGAGACAAAATAGTCATAATTATACATAATACAATAAGAGCAATAATTATTCCTATATCGTCTCCTCTATTCTTTAAAAAAACTCCAACTTTAGTTTGCAATGCTTCTTCCCCCTCCTGCAGCATAGTATAGAATTTTTTCTTGTGTAGCTTCTTCACGCTTTAGTTCAGCAGTAATTTCTCCTCTACACATAACTAATATTCTGTCGCACATTCCTAAAATTTCTGGTAGTTCTGAAGAAATCAAAATAATCGCTGCTCCATTTTTAGCAAGTTCATTTATCAGTAGGTAAACCTCTAACTTGCCGCCCACATCAATACCTCGTGTTGGCTCATCTAAAATAAACACCTTTGAATTTGCCAACAACCACTTTGCTAAAACTACCTTTTGCTGATTTCCTCCACTAAGATACATTACCTTTTGACTATAATGTGGGGTTTTAATTTTTAACTTGTTAATGTATTCTTTTACTATTGAAATTTCATTAGTTATCTTAATAGATTGAAGCCGAGCAAATTTCTCCAACGTAGCCAAAGTAATATTATGGGCAACACTCATTGACAGCACTAACCCCTGCCCTTTTCTATCCTCCGGCACTAATGCAATCCCACAATTTATTGCATCTCTAGGTCGATGAATATTCACCTTTTTACCCTCAATGTATATACTGCCCTTGTCTATCTTATCTGCTCCAAAAATTGCCCGAGCCAGCTCAGTCCTTCCAGCTCCAACCAACCCTGCAATTCCAACAATCTCGCCCTCTCTCACAGAAAATGATATATTCTTCAGTACACCTTTCCTCTCTAAATTTTCTACTTTAAATATCTCTTTCCCAACATTAATGTTTATTTTTGGATATTTCTCTTTTAATTCTCTTCCAACCATAAGTCTTATTAATTCCTCAATATTTGTCTCTTTTACATCTAAAGTTGCAATTGTCTTACCATCACGCATAACTGTTATTCTGTCACCAATTTCTGAATATTCTTCTAAACGATGAGAAATGTAAATTATTGAAACTCCTCCTGACTTGATCTTTTTTATAATCCTAAAAAGATTTTCTATTTCTTGTTTAGTTAACGCAGCTGTAGGTTCATCCATAATTATAATATCCGAGTTTAAAGAAAGAGCCTTTGCAATCTCCACCATTTGTTGTTTTGCAATACCTAAATCCCTGACAATTGCTTTTGGGTTTATGTCAATATGTAAGTTCTCTAATATTTGCTGGGTTCTCTGGAACATTTCTTTCCAATCAATTTGAATGGGATTATTCTTTGAAACTGGTTCACGACCTAAAAATATATTTTCTGCAACCGTCAGATAAGGTACAAGATTCAACTCTTGGTATATCATGCTTATTCCTAAATCTTGAGCATGTTTCGGTGAAAGTATCTCAACCTTTTTCCCTCTTATTATTATCTCTCCACCATCTTTTTTATAAGCTCCTGCAAGAATCTTCATCAATGTAGATTTACCAGCTCCATTCTCACCCGCTAATATATGCACCTCTCCTTTTTTTATTTCAAGGTTAGCATCATCTAATGCTATAACTCCTGGAAATTCTTTTCTGATGTGTTTCATTTGCAATATTACATCACTCATACACTCCCACCTCAAATTGTCAAAAATAAATTAAAAAAACAAACTTTGACTTCCCCAGCCTTTTCATTCTATCAGGAAGCTGGGGAAGTCAATACTGATTTACTATTTCAATTATTCCTTATTTTTTCTTTAAAAATTTGCTTACATTTGTTTTGTCTACAATTACAGTGTCTGTCACTATAAATTTGTTGACTTTCTGTCCCCTTATTACCTTATCTAATGCTTCAATAGCCTTTGCACCAATGACATCAGGATATACATATAATGTAGCTGTCAGTTCACCTTTTGAAATAGCTTCTAGAGCATTTGGATTACCATCAATTCCAATAGTTAGTATGTCTTTTCTTCCAGCTGCCTTGCATGCTTGAGCTGCACCTAAAGCCATCTCATCTGACAAACCATAGAATACTTCTATATCAGGATGAGCTTGCAACATATTCATTGCAGCATTCATTGACTTTTCTCTCTCCCAATCACCCGGTTGTACAGCAACAACTTTTATTCCAGGATATTTTTTCTTTATTTGGTCCATAAATCCGCCTTCTCTTTCACGTGTATGGTAACCTGGCAACCCTTCTATAATTGCCACTTTGGCCTTTCCTTTCTTTACCTTTGCAATGTAGTCAGCAACTTTTTTGCCACCTTCCCTTTGGTTATATCCTACATATGCTTCTACTTTACATTTTGGAAGTTCTGTTAATGAATTGAATACTACAACTGGAATTTTAGCCTCATTTGCTTTTCTTACAGCTGCAGCAATAGCATCTGCGTTTATTGCACAAAGAGCTATTCCTTTTACCTTTTTAGTTACCAAATCTTCTACAATCTTCACTTGCCCTGCAAAATCACTTTCTCTTTCAGGAGCCAAGACAGTAAACTTATACCCCAGTTTTTCTGCCATAGGCTTTGCGCCACTTATTGTCCCTGCATAGAATGGTGAAACCATCCCGGGAGGTACAAATGCTATCTCGCCTTTTGTGGCTTTTTTAGATGCTGCCTCAACTTTCTCTGATTTAGGCATCATTAAACCTATCCCTATAGCAGTAACAACTAATGCAATTACCACCACTAAACCTACCCAATTTGTTACTTTCCATTTTTTAGTAATCATACTGCTAATCCTCCCCTTTATTTTTTGGAATTTATTTCTTGAATAGATTATATGAATTTTAAATAAAAATGTCAATTAAAAAATCGAATATTTTGTGCAAAAGTTGTACATGTACAAGTTGAGTTTCTATACCACAAGTGAAATTAGTAACTGGACTAAGTAGAAAAATTGTAATATTTTTTGATTTTTCTGTTTTTTTGATTTAACAAATTGTTCACACATTGTGATATAGTTTATACTATAATTAAAATTGTACACTTATACACGTTATCAAGGAGGGATATTTTTGATAAAGGTTGAACACTTAACTAAAAAATACGGCCAGCACTATGCCATTCATGACATCTCTTTTGAAGTCCAAAAAGGGGAAATTGTAGGTTTTCTAGGTCCAAACGGTGCTGGCAAATCTACAACAATGAATATAATCACAGGATATTTATCACCC
>JGI24228J36427_100325_pt1 | contig 8044 bp, 7 predicted proteins | sample YelNatsi3bottle8_FD_36427 | JGI IMG/M metagenome (IMG submission 36427) | reverse complement strand
GACTTTAGAAGTAGTAGAGCCACAATTAGGGCAAAGATGAGGTTTCTTTTTAGTTTCAACATAAATTTCAATGTAATCATCGCTATTGATAAAATTTTTTACAAAAACATCTTTTAAATTAAGCAAATTATTGATAAAATTTATCTTGAGCACTTTATCAGATGCCTCCTTTCTAAAGTTGTTGTGGTGTTTAATTTATTTTAGCAAAGCTGGCATCTGAATAAAGTGCTTTTTGTATTTAAAGAAAAAAATGTTGAGGTTTATTTGCCACCCCAACATTTATTATAGAACCTTCCTTTTAACCTTGACATTGTCCATTTGGAAAGATTTTTTTCACACAAAATAGGGTAGTGTTTAGGAAAATTTAGTATAAAAACAGCTCAATAACGGAAAAACTTTATTGCCTCTCAGGAAATGCCAGGTAGATTTTATGTGGGTTTGAGGGATTGGGAATGGAAAGGTTTTTTTTAAATCAACAGAAAATCCTACTTATCCCTTTTTTATCTAAATAACATTATTTTAGATGACATTATATTTTTAATAAAACTTTTGCAGTTGTAAAATATATAATAAGAGCAAGGGCATCTACTATTGTTGTGATTAATGGACTTGCCATTATTGCAGGGTCAACCTTAGCTTGTTTAGCTATTATTGGAAGAACTCCGCCTATAACTTTTGCAATAATAACAGTAAAGAATAAGCTTATACAAACGGTAATGGAAATTAAAAAGTTAGTCTTTTCTAAAAGGTATATTCTAATAAAATTAACAAGTGCTAATACTATTCCTGTTAATAAGCTGACTCCTAATTCTTTTTTTATAATTTTAAGCACATCTTTAGACTTTATCTCACCAAGAGCTAGACCTCTTATTATTAAAGTTGATGATTGGGAACCAGCATTTCCACCTGTATCCATAAGCATAGGAATATAGGCGGCAAGGATTACTACTGATTGTAAAATATCTTCAAACTTTCTTATGATGTTTCCTGTAAAGGTTGCTGAAATCATGAGTATTAAAAGCCAAGTAATTCTATTTTTAGCAAGATGGAGTATGCTTGTTTTTAAATATTCTTCCTCGCTTGGAGACATAGCAGCCATTTTTTGAAAGTCTTCTGTATTCTCTTGATCTATGATATCCACTATATCGTCAATTGTAATAATTCCAACAAGTCTTTTTTCATTGTCGGTAACGGGTATGGAAATAAGGTCATACTTTTTAAAAAGCTTTGCTACGGTTTCTTGGTCATCTAAAGTATTTACATAAATGAATTCTTTTTTCATAATGTCTTTAATTATACTATTTTTGTCGGATAATATAAGTTTTCTAATTGATATTATTCCTTCTAAGATTCTATTTTCATCTATAACATAACAGGTATTTATGGTTTCTTTATCTATACCAGTCTTTCTAATGTGTTCAAGGGCTTCTTCAACTGTCATTTCTTTTTTAAGATCTACGTATTCTATTGTCATAATGCTTCCAGCTGAATGTTCAGGATAATTTAGAAATTGATTAATAATTGCACGAGTATTTTCATCAGTATTTTTTAATATTTTTTTTACCATATTGGCTGGAAGCTCCTCTAAGAAGTCTACCGTATCATCTATGTAAAGGTCATTAATTATATTTGCTATTTCAGCGTCGGTTATTGAATTTATAATAAAGAGTTTTTGTTCATGTTCCATGTAGGAAAATACATCTGCAGCAATATCCTTAGGAAGAATTCTAAAAATTTTAATGACTAGTTCTTTGTCTTTAATCTCACTAAGTAAAGCAGCTATATCTACAACATTCTTTTTTGATAATTCTTCTCTAGCTTCTATAAATTTCTTTTCTTTTATCAATTCTACTATGTTTTTCATCATGATCACTCCTTATATAATATGATAGGGTTAATTTGTTACTACTTCCTTCTTCCATTTTTTCACCCCCTATCATACTAGCCCAACGACGCATTAACTATTATACTATATTTACATAATATAATCAAAAAAATGTTTTTTATAGATTGAATTATGTTATAATTAAAGTTAAAATTTATGTTAATAAAATTTATATTGCCAAAAAAATGACCAAATGTTATAATAAATTAGAAAATTGTTAAAATTATTTTATAATTTTACATCATTTTTTGACATAACAAGGAGGTTTTAAAATGAGCAAGAAAAAAAGAAGTTTCCCTACAGCCTTTACGGTATTATTTATCGTTTTAATATTTGCAGCTATTTTAACCTACATAGTTCCATCGGGACTTTTTGCAAAATTACAATATGATGGAGATAAAAAGATTTTTGTGGTTACAAAACCTGATGGAAGCACACAGGAACTTCCAGGAACTCAGGAGACATTGGACAAGCTGGGAATAAAGATAAAAATAGAAAAGTTTGAAGATGGAAGCATTTATAAACCTATAGCCATTCCAGGAACGTATGAAAGGGTTGAGGCAAATCCTCAAGGGATTGTAGATGTCCTTCAAGCTCCAATAAAAGGTATTCAAGAATCTGTTGACATTATAGTATTTGTTCTTATAATTGGTGGACTAATTGGAGTTCTTAACAGCACAGGAGCCTTTGATGCAGGTATAGCAAGTTTATCAAGGGCAACAAAAGGAAAGGAATTTTTGCTTATTGTAATAATTACTGCTTTAGTTGCAGTAGGAGGAACTACCTTTGGAATGGCAGAAGAAACTATAGCTTTTTATCCTATACTTATTCCAGTGTTTATAGCAGCAGGATATGATGCTCTTGTATGTATTGCAGCGGTATATATGGGTTCTTCAGTAGGAACCATGTTTTCTACTGTAAATCCTTTTGCTTCAGTTATAGCTTCAAATGCTGCAGGTATTACTTTTACAGAAGGATTAACTATGAGATTTATAGGTTGGATAATTGCTAATATAATTGCTATAGTTTATATAGTAAGATATGCTAATAAGGTTAAAAAAGATCCTGCTAATTCGTTAATTTATAGTCAAAAAGAAGAAATCGAAGAAAAATTCTTAAAAAATCATGATAAAAAGGAAGTTCCTGAATTTACATTAAGACGCAAGCTTATGCTTATCATATTTGGACTTGCATTTGCTGTTATGATTTGGGGAGTTTCAACACAAGATTGGTGGTTTACAGAAATGACAACACTGTTCTTAGCTGTAAGTTTAATTATAGGTTTCCTTTCAAGAATGAAGGAAAAGGATTTTGTAAACAGGTTTATTTCTGGTGCTGCTGATCTTGTGGGAGTAGCATTAATAATTGGTGTAGCAAGAGGTATTAACCTAATATTAGATAATGGATTAATTTCAGATACTATTCTTTATTATGCGTCTAAGTTAGTTGAAGGTATGAATCCTGTTGTGTTTATTATTGTAATACTTTTAATATTTATAGTATTAGGATTCTTTATTCCATCATCATCAGGACTTGCAGTTTTATCAATGCCAATTATAGCGCCCCTTGCTGATTCAGTTGGACTTCCAAGGGATATAATTGTAAGTGCATATCAATATGGACAAGGATTGATTGCTTTTATAACACCAACGGGTCTTATACTCGCTACTTTAGGACTTGTTGATGTTACTTATGATAAGTGGTTGAAATTTATAATGCCTCTTATGGGCTATATTGGGGCTTTTTCAATAATAATGTTATTGATTCAAGCTTTTGTAAGGTAAAAAACACTTTATGGAAGACTTTTAGTCTTCCATAAAGTGTTTTTTATTGTACTTGATACATTCCTTTGCTTTCCATGTATTTAAAAATTGCTTCTCCGTGTTCTTGTTCTTCTTTTTGTATGTGGTTAAGAATTTGTCTTATGTTATGATCTCTAAATTCAAATATTGAAATATCATATGTGTTTGATACATATTTTTCTGTTGCAAGAAGGTCTTTACATAAATCTGCATCGCTTTGATTGCCTAACGGGCTTTGAGAAGATACTGGAGTTTGGTAAGATTGATTATTTTGTTGATTTTGTTGTTGATTTAAATTTGGAACTTGGCCGTTTAAAATTTGATTTATTGTATTAAGGTGTTGTTGTTCTTGTTGTGCATGTTGCATAAAAAGTTGTTTAAGTTGAGGGTCTTTTGCTTGTTGAGCATAGGTTGTGTATTTTTTAATACATAATTCTTCATGGGCTTTTTGGTCTTGAAGCAGCATTCTTTCCTTTTGAGTTAAATTCATTTAAATCACCTCTATTTTTAATATTTACAGTTTTAGTATTTTCAGATTGATAAAAAATATTCTGTTTAAAAACTGTAATAAATGTGATTAAGTATTAATAAATATTTACAAAGAGGGGATTTTTATGAAGGATAATATTGTAGGCTTATTAGAAGATAAATTAAAGAAAAATTTTGATATATACTATAACTTTGAATATAGAGGAAAAAAATATGATTTATTTGCTAAAAGCCATGTAAAAAATATAAGAACCTTCTTAACTAAAAAAGATATAATAGATTGCTACGAAAATAGTGAATATATTTTTGTAAAAAAAGTTTGTTTTTTAGATATAAATAAAGTAAAAAGCTTTGTTGATGAACTTATAAACATAAACAAAGACTTTGTAAAACCAAACTCAAACCACATGTCAACTTTTATAACAGGTTTTTTAATAGCTGAAAATTTAACAAATGATGTAAAGAAATTTATAAAGGATTTTAAGTATAAAAAAATATATAAGTTTTATTTACATGGTTGGAGTGAAGTTAGAATTATACTAGTTGATTTATCCTGTAAAGAAATTATTTACAGTAAAAATTCAAAAATGTTAAAAAGGGTGCTTGAAGCACCTTAAAATAAAGGGGGGATTTTATGAATTCGCTCTGGCTAATCATTTTAGGTGCAGTTTTATTTTTACTTGCTTATACTTTATATGGAGGGTACCTTGCAAAAAAGTGGGGAATAGATCCTAAAAGACCAACTCCTTCCCATACTAAGTATGATGGGGTAGATTATGTTCCTGCAAATGCCAAAGTTCTTTTAGGACATCATTTTGCTTCGATAGCGGGGGCAGGCCCTATAGCAGGACCTATTCAAGCTGCTATTTTTGGATGGCTTCCTGTGTATCTTTGGATTGTTCTTGGAAGCATATTTGTAGGCGGAGTTCATGATTTTGGGTCTCTTTTAGCATCTATAAGACATGAAGGTAGATCCATAGGAGAAATAATTGAGGTAAATATAGGTAAGAGAGGAAAAATACTTTTTAATCTTTTTGCATGGCTTACTTTGGTTTTAGTTGTAGCAGCCTTTACAGACATTGTGGCATCATCCTTTGCATATAATCCGGATATTAAAACTTTTCAAGCAGGTCCTGCAGCAGCAACATCTTCTATGTTTTTTATGATTCTTGCAGTTTTGTTCGGATTTATGGTTTATAGAAAGGGATACAGTGTTGCAGTATCTACAATAATAGGTGTGGCTTTGCTTTTTGTTGCAATATGGTTTGGATATAAATTCCCTATATTAGCTTTGTCAAAATCAGCTTGGTATATAATACTTCTTATTTATATATTTTTAGCTTCTGTATTACCTGTTTGGCTTTTGCTTCAACCAAGGGATTATTTAAATTCTTTTATGCTTTATGCTATGCTTCTTGGAGGACTTATAGGAATTTTCATAATGCATCCTAATCTTCAGCTTTCTGCTTTTAAAGGATTTGCAGTTACAACAAAAACAGGGGTTCAATATCTTTTCCCGATCTTGTTTGTAATTGTTGCTTGTGGTGCAATTTCAGGCTTTCATTCCCTTGTAAGTTCAGGAACTTCTGCAAAACAAATTGACAAGGAAGAGGACGCAAGACTTGTAGGTTATGGATCTATGCTTATTGAAGGGATGTTAGCTATAGTTGCTTTGATTTCTGTAGCTTATGTATCAAAGGCTGAAGGAACTCCAGCTATGATATTTGCAAATGGTGTTGCAACGTTTATGAATAGTTTTGGAGTTCCTCTAGAGTTTGGAAAAGTATTTATCATATTATCTTTTACTGCTTTTGCTTTAACAAGCTTAGATACAGCAACAAGATTAGGAAGATATATATTCCAAGAATTTTTTGAAACTGTTTCTGGAAAGGATTCAATTTTGACTAATAAATATGTAGCAACTTTAATTACGATTTTATCTTCTTCTTTGGTTTTAGCTTACGGATATCAAAGGATTTGGCCAATTTTTGGTTCAGCAAATCAACTTCTTGCAGCTCTAGCTTTACTAGCTATTACAGCTTGGCTTACAAGGATAGGTAAAAACAGGGTTGTTACACTTATTCCTATGATATTTATGTTCTGTGTAACGTTATCTGCACTTATTTTATTAATTAAAAATTACTTTATAGCTAGAAATTATATGTTGTTTGTAATTGCTATAGTGCTATTTATACTTTCAATTGTGTTATTAAAAGAGACTATAAAAGTATTAAAAAGTAAAAAATAACAAAAACCCCTAAAGGCTTTCCTTTAGGGGTTTATATTTGGCTACTTATATCATAGTTGGTTTTATTTTGAATTCTTTGATATACATAGAAGGGGATACCTATTAGCATTAATATAAATCCATACATTACAACTTCAGCACCTGTTCCGTATATTGCATATATAGAGTATGCAAAGGCTAGTAAGGATATAAAAGAGTTTTTAATAAATCTAAATAGATTAAAGTTTTCTGATTTATTTTTAAGGAGTAATATTTCAGCGGCAGCAGTAAATGAATATGCAGGTAAGAAAGAAAGCGTAGCTAAAAGAAGCATAAAATTAAATGCTGAAGTAAGGCTTGATACATAGTTCATTATAAGCAAAATGTTAGTTGCTATACCGCTTATTATAAGTGAAGCAGATGGTGTTTGATATTTTGGGTGAACTTTAGCAAAGACTTTTGGAAACATTTTTTCTTCTGCAGCAGCAAAGGAGCTTCTTGCCGTAACAAGTATCCATCCTGAAGTTGCTCCAAGGGTTGAAATTGCTGCACCAAGGGCTATTAATGTTCCTCCCCATTTTCCACCTGTTGCGTAGTTTATGATATCTGCAAGGGGAGCGTTAGATGTTGCAAGTTTACCTTGAGGCATAGCTCCTATAGCGAGAATGCTTATAAGAATATATACTAGTGCTGTTATTAAAGTTCCATAAATTGTACTAAGTTTAATATTTCTTTCAGGATTTTTTATCTCTCCTGCTGGAATTGTTGCACATTCAAGTCCTACAAATGACCAAAGGGTTATAGCAATTGCAGCAGGAACGGTTGATAAACTGTTAACTTCAGGAGAAGATGCAGTATTAAAATATGAAGGATTAAAATGCATAAGAGCTATTATTGAGAAAATGATTAAAGGAACTATTTTTAAAACAGTTGTTATAATTCCTATAATACCTGCTTCCTTAACTCCTTTATAATTTATATATGTGAAAATCCAAAGTATTAAAGATGAAACTATAAACGCTAAAGCTCTGTTTTCTCCAAATATAGGAAAAAAGTATGTTAAATAACTCATAAATGCAGTAATTATTGCTGCATTACCTACCCAAGAGCCTATCCAATATGTCCATGCTATTAAAAATGCAGCAAATTGCCCGAAGGCTGCTTTTGTATATACTATTGGACCACCTGTTTTTGGCATTTTTGCCCCCATATTTGCAAAGCTTAATGCAAGAAGCATTGAGCCAAGGGCAGTTATTATCCATGCTATTATAGTTGCCTTTGGATTAGATGCTGCTGCAAGTCCTTGTGGAGCCATAAAGATACCAGATCCTATCATGTTTCCAACAACTATTGCAGTAGCTGCAGCAAGGCCAAGTTCTCTTTTTAAGTTTGTGTTGTTTTCCATTTCTTTCACCTCTCTGTATGTTTTTTAGTATAAGCAGTGCGTGTATATTAATAAATATACATCAATTTTAAGCAAAGTCAATACAAAAATTTATAATTATGCAAGTTTTTATGTTAAAATTATGTTAAGTTATGCAAAAATATAAAATATAATAAATATTTATGAAATTTAATGAGCTTTAAATTTTTACCATACAAGAGTATAATAATATGAGAATATTAAAAGGAGGTATACAA
>JGI24228J36427_100322_pt1 | contig 8120 bp, 7 predicted proteins | sample YelNatsi3bottle8_FD_36427 | JGI IMG/M metagenome (IMG submission 36427) | reverse complement strand
AAATAGGCTTTTGAGTTGGATTTTGTTATATCAGATATTTATCTTTTTCTGTTCGGCAATTACCATTTCTTTCCTACTCAGATTTTTAAGTATTAGATATTCTCAAAAGGTTTCAAATTATATTTCAAGCCTTTGCTGGAACGATGTTTTGCTTATCTTTTCATTTGTATCTATACTTCATACTGCTTTTACGCTTACCTTAGTAAATGTAGAGAGTTTTACTTCACAGTGGATAATAAAAGGGATTAACTTTGACATAATGATTTCAATTGTTGATGTTTTAGTGATAACTATCTATTTTAGTGTATTTTATAAAATTAGCCAGCCCAAAAGACTTTTTAATAAGATGCTAAAAGACTTAAATAACTTTTTAAAGGCAGATGAAAAGGAAAAAATAAATAATCAATTATTGATTATAAGAGAGTTTCTCCACAAGGCGCCTCTATTTTTAGATTCAAAACTACTTTTTTCTATACTTGAAAGTCCAAAGGCTTTTCAATTGTTAATTGAGAATGATAAAAAATGGGATGATTATTTTGAAGAGATAATGGAGATGTTATTTAGGAATATAGAAAATGCTATTTCAACAGATAGGTCAGAAACATTTGAAGAAGCAATTGATTTTTTGGAATGGTTTGTTGACAAGGTTCAAGACAGCATGAATGATATTTTGGAAAAGCTGATTACAGGTTATTACCGTCTTATCTTTCACAATGTTCAGAGGTTAAAAGCTGAACAGGTTTTACTTATAGTAAGTCATTTGAAAAGCATTTTTGAAACTCTTTTGAAAAAAGAGNTAAACATAAGTGATAAATCAAAATCTGATTTAATTGGAATTCTGGATAGGCTTTCATATATAATCTTTCTTGAAAATTCAGTAAAAAGTAAAGATCTATTTTCAATCTTAGATTTTTATATTATTCTGTTTGCTTATTTTGAAAAGGATTATATTTTTTGTTCTCAAGTGACAGAAGAGTTCAACGCCTTTGCAATCACCTTATTACAAAAAGAAAGAAATATATCTAAAAGAGAGTTAAGAGATGAGCTGTTAAAAATAGTTGAAAAGACAAAATCAGATAATGTTCGTTTTGTAATAAAGGCAGTTGTTTCTATTATTTTGCTGGCAGTAGAATGCAAAAAGTATGACCTTGCATATGTACTTTTTAATACCATTGTAGATTTACCAGAAATAATAAGATTTACTACAGAGAATCACTATGGTTTTTTCAATGATGTTGATGCTGACAAAAGGATATTCTACTTTTATAAATGTTTGATGTCATTGAAAACTGGTATAAAGAACGAAAATCAAAAAAAGAGAATATATAGGAAATATTTGGTAGCAATAGGGGATTGTAACCCCAGAAAGTTTGAGAAAAAGACAATGTTTAAAAGATTGTCTGGGAGAAAATAAGAATTAAATGCTTACTTCTTTGGAAAAATAGTAAATAGAAAAAACTCCAAAGAGGGGGTATTTTTTTTTGATTATAACAGTATTTACAAGAACACTTATCTTATATGTATTAGTTGTATTGGTCATGAGGCTGATGGGAAAAAGGCAGATGGGTGAACTTCAACCATTTGAACTTGTGATTACAATAATGATTTCTGAGCTTGCTGCTGTTCCAATGCAAAATACAGGTGTTCCCCTTCTAAATGGCATTGTTCCAATTCTGACATTGCTATTTCTACAAACTCTGATTACCTTTGGTACATTGAAATCAGACTTGATGAAAAAAATAGTTTGCGGGAGTCCTACAATATTGATTTCTAAAGGAAGGATATTAGAAGATGCCCTTAGAAAAACACGATACAGCTTAAACGATTTGATAGAACAGTTGAGAATTAAAGGATATTTCAATATTCATGATATTGAATACGCTATATTAGAGACAGATGGAGATATATCAGTGATTCCAAAATCACAAAAAAGGCCTGTAACACCTGCAGATTTGGGTATTCAGACAAAGTACGAAGGACTTCCAATAAGTGTAGTTGTGGACGGCAAAGTAAAAAAGGATGTATTAAAATATGCGAACCTCAGTGAGCAAGAAGTGTTAGCAGAACTTAAAAAAAGAGGTATAGACAATTTCAGTCAAGTATTTTTTGCATGTATTGACCCAGAGGGAAATTGGTTTGTTCAAAAAAAGGAGGGTTGAATTTAGTGAAAGCATGGTATATTGTGATAGCCTTTATTGTCTTGATTGTAGTTTTAACTATCTTATCTACTAATATAATAATAGGAGCAACAAAGCAGATTGAAAGTGATTTAACAAAAATACATGATTATATAAAAAATGACAACTTTACACTTGCAAAATCAACCTTTCGTGATACTATTAAAGAGTGGGAAGGGTATAAGAAAAAGTGGGCAGTGTTAATAGAACATCAGGAAATAGATAGCATAGAAGAACAGATAGCAAAAATAAAAGTACTACTTGAGCAGGGTAATAAAGATTTATTGCTCTGTGAACTGAGTACTTTGAAATTTTACGTTAATCATGTAAAAGATATGGCTTTACTCAAGATTGAAAATATTTTTTAAAAAATTTTTAATACAAATGTGCGTTTGAGTGGTATATAATATATAAGAAATGTTTTATTAGATTGGAGGGGAGAGCCATGAAAAGATATGCTGTTGTAATGGGCTACTCCTTTGAGGAATATGACATCGAAAATGGAAACGCAGGTTTTGCTTACTTTTTTGTAGATGATTTAAAAGAATTTGAAAAGGACAAATATACTATTATTCCATATAAAGATTATAACGAATTTGCAACAAAATTCAAGGATGCAGCTATTGCCGAAAAGTTCGATGAGTGTTTAGTAGATAACATTATTGAAGCTTGTGTGGATATTTCCCGGATAATATATCCTTCGGATAGATTTTTTTCTGTGATTACTTACAACGTTTCAGAAAGTTTTAAAGAGCTGATGTTCGAAACAAAGGCAAATGAGTTTAAAATTATAGTTGACAGAAGGTTTAATTCTATTGAAATAAGAGGAGAAGGGGTTTTGCGTGACCCTGTTGTGGTAAAAGAATACGACATTGTAGATGCTGTAGACGAATTTTTGCTTGAGTACAGAAAAGAAAATGTCAAACAGTTTATGATAAGCTTGAAAAAGATGTACAAAGACAAATATGGCGAAGATTTGAAGATGAATGTTGTAGGGAATAAACTGTTGATTTCAATTGGGAAGGATACCTTTGAATTTGACGATACACGCTTGGATATAGTTTACAACTTTATTATGAGTAGGAAATGAGGAGGAAGATATGACTTTTGCCGCCATCTTTGTTTGTAAATTCGGGAAGATGGCGGTTTTTGTTTTTAGAGGATTTTGAGTGGGTGAAGATGAAGGCAAACTTTTTACAATGTGATAAAATATTTCTCAGTAATGTTTGTAATCTAAAATTTTAGAAAGGTGTATAATTTTATTACGGAAAGTAAAGCTAATAAATAATTCAAATTTTACAAAAGTCCAAGAAGAAGGTGATTTAAATGGAATCAAAGATACCTAAGGTTTATACCTATGCAGATTACCTTGAGCTGCCTGAAGAGGCAAGGGTAGAGCTAATTGATGGTGTTATTTATGACATGACTCCTGCACCGTCAAGGGTGCACCAGGAAATTGTAATAGAGCTTGCCACATTGATAAAAAATTATCTCAAATCTTCTGATAAGTCCTGCAAGTTATACACAGCTCCGTTTGATGTTGTCCTTGTAGAGGAAGGACAGGATGAGAGTAAAGCAACAAATGTTGTCCAGCCTGATATATCAATCATATGCGATAAGAAAAAACTCACTGAAAGAGGCTGCGTTGGAGTTCCTGAGATGATAATTGAGGTTGTATCAGAGAGTAATTTTTCTCATGATTATATCCGAAAACTTAATCTTTACACGCAGTTTAAAGTCAAAGAATATTGGATTATCAATCCTAAAAATCAAACAATTTTGGTATATAGACTCAAAGACCATGAAGATTATCTGCCGCCAGAAGTTTACACCTTCAATGACAAGGTCAAGGTGGGTATCTTTGAAGACCTTGAAATAGAATTTTCGCAAGTTAAAGAAATGTTGTAGAATACTTGTGAGTTCACTTATTTTATTTTCATACCCTTGTGATAAAATTTTGAAGTGAGAAAACACAACAACCACAAGTGGGATACAAAACATGTACTTTTGATATTAAACCATAAAAGAAAAAATTTTTAAAAATCTTTTTTGCTATTGAGAAAAATAGTTCAGCTCTTAAAAGTTTCAAGAAACTCAAATAAAAAAGGAAGACCCCAAAAATATGGACTATTTCAAATAATAGCATGCTTAGTTAAAAAATGAAGAACAGTATTACAAGTTTCAGAGAACTTGAGTACAAGATAAATGAAAATGGGGAATTTAGGAAAACGATAGGAATAGAAAAAAGTCCTGATCATTCCTATCTTGCGAAGTAAGCAGCAATAGCAGCAATAATATGAAGAGAATATTTAGCTGATATAAAAGAAGTGCTGCTCAAGTGCAATAAGTCCAGATACAAGTGTTTGTATCATAGATTCAACACCACTTAGGAGCACAAAAAATAGAAGGACAGGCAGCTACGGGTGTATGTATGACTTTAGGTTTTTACAAGCTATACAAGTTACATCTGCTTTGTACCAGGAAAGAAAAGAATAATACCTTTGTCATAGGAGATTACCTTTGCTAATGTTTATGATAGCTAAGAGATAGATCTTTTAATACAGGGCGTGGGTATATAGAGCCAAGATAGTTTTGCCAGATAGCAGGATATAACAGCGAAAAATGGTTCAAGTCAGCTCAAGAACTTGAGATAAAATTTGTAGCAGGGATAAACAAAAGGAATATGAAAAACAAGGAGAATGTAAGAAGCTAGTTGAGAGCAAAGAATATGGAGTTTTTAGAAACTGAGGAAGGCAGAAAGCTATCCAGAAAAGGAACAATGATAATGAGATTTTTCAGTAAACTCAAAAGGGAATATAAATTAGAAAATATGGGATAAAGAGGCCTTAGGACTTTATATATACTTTTATAGCAAAAATATTTATTAAACAAGCTCATAGACAGTACAAGATAGTAATCAATAAATACTATTACTACCATTACAACTACATTTTCAATAAAGCTGCAACAATGAAATTAAATCATTTATTTGAATAAACAAGTATAAAGGGTAACCACTCCTGATATAGAGTAGTTACCCTAAAATTTTACAGTTTCTCGGGTAACTGTAAGGTAGCTGTAGAAAATGCAAATGTTATATTTTACCTATCCCCAAACCCCTTGATTTTACTGGAGCTCCATGGGGGATTCGAACCCCCGACCGGTCGATTACGAATCGACTGCTCTACCCCTGAGCTAATGGAGCAAGTACACAATAAAATTATAATATCTATCTTGACAATAAATCAAGAGTTATTATATTAATTTAAGATGTTAAACCTAATTTCAGCATACAAAATGATGAAAGGAGAATTCCAAGAATATGAATGCTCTTATAGATTGCATTCACTGTTATTTAAAACAGGCAGTTTCGTGCATGGAAATGGCAAATGTACCTGACGAGAGAAAAAAGGAAGTTTTGTATGAGCTAATGGACTTTATAAAAAGCTTAGACCCGGAGGCTTCACCAGCTTATAATTCTTCACTTGTTTTACTTAAAACATATGAGATAATACAAAATAACGACCCCTACTACTTTGCAAAAAAACAATCGAACGCTTTGGCTCTTGAACTTTATGAAAATGTGAAGAAAAAAGTTTTTGAATCTCAGGATCCACTTTATAACTCTTTAAAGGTTTCTGTAGCAGGAAATGTGATTGATTTAGGAATAAAGAGGGATTTTGACGTGGAAAGTGAGCTTGCTCATGCTTTTGAATTTGGGTTTTCAATAGATGATTATGTTTTGTTAAAACAGAAGGTCCAAAATGGGAAAAACATTGTGGTCGTTGGAGACAATGCAGGTGAAATTGTGTTTGATAAGATTTTGGTGGAAGTATTGAATCAAATGGGAAAGGATGTATACTACATAGTAAAGACAAAACCTATACTAAATGACGCAACATTAGAAGATGCAAAAGAAGTTGGGATGGATAAGATTGCAACCATTGTTGACACAGGAGTAGGCTTGTTAGGTGTCCCTAAGGAGTTTGTATCTTCTAAGTTTAAACAATTAATCTTAAATGCTGATATTGTAATTTCAAAAGGTCANGCCAATTTTGAATCCTTAGATGAATTTGAAGAAATTCAAGACAATGTATTTTACCTTCTCAAGATTAAGTGTGAATTCTTGGCAAAGAAACTTAATTTCAAACATGGAGATTTGGTGTTAATCAATGGAGAAAATTTAAAAAAAAGGAAGTGACTATAACTCAATGCTCTTTTGAATGCTCTTTTTTGTAAAATTCAAAATTCTTTTTATCTTGCAAGATTATATGGGAAAAGTTGGTAGAATCAGAAGTAGCAAAAAGTTTGTAACCTTCATCGCAGCACTCATCACATGCATCATGTGGTATTGTGATTGCAAAAACCCTATGATTCAAGCAACACGAGTCAATAGTTATTAACCCTGAGCATTTGTTGCAAATTTTTATACTCTCAAGCTGCTGTTCTAAAAATCCCATGGTATCATAGTATATTGACTTTTTTCGTGTGTAATATTTTTGATATTTTTTCCTAAGCTCATGCTCAGTCTGCTGTCTGTTTTTCCATATAGTGTATACGTTTTCGCACAGTTTTTTAATGTATTCAGTTATTTTTGGTGATTGTCTTAGCTTTGCATAGTCATAGTCAGGTTCTTTTATGTTAGAGTAATCAACACCAGCAAGAGCAAATATTATGCCAAGGTTGACATATGGAAGAGCACTTTCAACAGAGTATCCCCCTTCTAACACCGAAATATGAGGGTTTAATTTTTCGGTGAGTTTAGCATAGCCTTGTGCTGAAAAATTCATGTTTGTCAGGGGGTCGGAGTAATGGTTATCCTGCCCAGCTGAGTTTATTATAATGTCAGGTTTGAATTCTTCTAAGACAGGAAGAATTAAATTTTCTAAGCAATATAAGAATCCTTCATCAGAAGTATAAGGTGGCAAAGGCAAATTGAGAGTGTATCCAATTGCAGCGGGGCCCCCTACTTCATCTATAAATCCACTGCCAGGATAAAGAGTTCTTCCATCTTGATGCAGAGAAATGAACAGAACATCTTTGTCATTCCAAAATATATCTTGTGTTCCGTCTCCATGATGGCAGTCTGTGTCAATGATTGCTATTCTGCCAATTTTATACTCTTTTCTCAAGTACTCAACCATTATTGCCTCATTGTTTATTATACAAAAACCTCTGTCACCATAAGTTATCCTATGAGCATGATGGCCAGGTGGTCGAATCAAAGCAAAACCTTTTGTAACTTCTTTTGATATGACTTTTTTAGCTATTGTGATTGTACTGCTTGCAGCTATTTTATGTGAAACGGTTGCAATTGACTCAAAGTCAGGGATGCAAAAGTGCGTGAGATTTATAAACTTGTCGTCAATCATTTCAGGGTTGTACACGACTATGTTTTCATAGTCAAAAAGACCTTCTTCCTCAATTTGGTCGATGGTGTAGAGAAGTCTTTCTTCTCTTTCCGGATGTGTTGGGGTGATTCTCCAGTCAAAAGCGGGGAAAAGTATCAGTCCAAGTTTGTTTCGTGCTTTTTGCATTTTTAAAACCCTCCATTTATTCTAATTCTTGTAGTTTGGGTTTTAGCTGTGCTTTTATCTTGATTATCTTTCCACAATATCTAAAATTTCGTATCATATTGAATGAATTTTCTTCAACAATTTCTATCTCCTCAGAAGTAGAAGCATCGCCAACTTCTATTATCTTGTTTATCACAAAATCCTTGGCCTTGGCAGGAGTAAAGTTTATATCAATATTCTCATACTTATCCAGCTCAGGTATATAAACTTTTCCTTGCTCTGTGTCTGCAATTAAATTATATTCTCTTGAGATTGAGCCAAGTGCACATCCTATTGCATTTGCTACCATATAGTATCGAGGAATTTCAACCTTAATTTTTAACTCTCTCTCTAAATGCTCCCTTATCAAATCAGCAGCTCCACCAAT
>JGI24228J36427_100314_pt1 | contig 8237 bp, 9 predicted proteins | sample YelNatsi3bottle8_FD_36427 | JGI IMG/M metagenome (IMG submission 36427) | reverse complement strand
AAAGAACTATTTGAAAAAGGTATTCCGATACTTGGAATATGTTATGGGAATCAGCTAATTGCTTATGTTTTGGGAGGAAAAGTATCAAGAGCATTATTTAGAGAGTATGGAAAAACACAAATAAAGTATGATATTTCTTCTCCTCTTTTCAGCGGAATACCTGAACATTCTGTGTGTTGGATGAGTCATACAGATTTTGTAGAAAAGCTTCCAGAGGGNTTTAAGGTTTTAGCTTCTACTGAAAATTGTGCAATTGCAGCGTTTGGAGATGATACTAAGAAGATTTATGGAGTTCAATTTCATCCTGAGGTTGTCCATACCGAATATGGACGGGAAATAATAAAAAACTTTTTATTTAACATTTGTCAATGCAGCGGTGATTGGAAAACTTCATCATTTATTGAGGAAAAGGTTAATGAGATAAAAAGTATTGTAGGCAACCAAAAAGTAGTATGTGCTCTTTCAGGTGGTGTGGACTCTTCTGTTGCAGCAGTACTTGTTCACAAANCTATAGGGAAAAATCTTTATTGCATATTTGTTGACCATGGTCTTTTAAGAAAAGGTGAAGCTGAAGAGGTTATGAGTGTTTTTAGGGATAANTTTGATATGAATGTAATTAAAGTTGATGCAAAGGACAGATTTTTAAGTGCTTTGAGAGGTATTATTGATCCTGAGGAAAAGCGAAAAATTATTGGAAGGGAATTTATAAGGGTTTTTGAAGAAGAAGCAGAAAAACTTGGTGATATAAAGTTTTTGGTTCAAGGGACTATTTATCCTGATGTTGTTGANAGCGGGGTTGGCAAGGCTGCAACTATAAAAAGTCATCACAATGTCGGTGGCCTTCCAGAGAAAATAAAGTTCGAGAAAATAATTGAGCCGCTCAGGGAATTGTTTAAAGATGAGGTAAGAAGGGTAGGAATAGAATTAGGAATACCTGAAAAGATTGTCAAAAGACANCCTTTCCCCGGCCCTGGTCTTGCAATAAGGATAATTGGAGAAGTTACAGAGGAAAAATTGGAGATACTGCGCGAGGTTGACTGGATTTTTAGAAGGGAGATTGAGCAAAGTGGTCTTGACAATGAAATATGGCAGTACTTTGCGATATTAACCAATATGAGAAGTGTTGGTGTAATGGGTGATGAGAGAACTTATGATTACACAGTTGCTCTAAGAGCTGTCACAAGTATTGATGGGATGACAGCCGACTGGGCTAAAATTCCTTATGAAGTTTTAGAAAGGGTTTCAAATGAGATTGTAAACAGTGTGAAAAAGGTCAACAGGGTTGTGTATGATATCACTTCAAAACCTCCTGCTACAATTGAATGGGAATAGAAAAAAATTTTTTTGATGGGCTTGAAATTTCTCACAGAAGGGTGTAACATATTTATATAAGTTTTCTCTTTGGAGAGTATAGAAGAGAAATGAAGCCTTATGTGGTAAACTTGAGTTTAAAGTTAGTTTCGTTTATTTACCTGTGCCTGTGCATATGCTTATTTATATATTCTAAAAAAGCAGAGGTTTTGTTAATTTCAGCGGTATTGAGTATACTGATTGTTTCTACAGTTTATTATACCTTAAGTAAAGTAGTGGAAAAAGCTCTTACAAAACAATTTAGCATTTTCTACTTTATAATTCACTATTTGATTGTCGTCCTCTTGATCATGTTGTCTTCTTTTATATCTGCCTACATCAGACAAAGAGCTTTATATATTGTGATTCTTCTAATAAGCTATCCTATAGCCTTGATAATCTCGTTTGGTATTGCCTATGTTTACTCTAAAAAGCTTTCAAGGGAAGTGAAGTGAAAGATGGGCGAAAGCGTATTGAAGGTTTTATTTACCATCCCTATTGGAAAAGGCATACCTGTGAGAGTTGCAGTTGTTGAAATGTGGGCTGTTATGGCATTCTTGATTGGTCTTGCTTTTTATTTAACATCTAATATGAAACTTGTGCCCACGAAAAAACAGATGATTGCTGAATTTATTGTTGATTCTATGAATAAAATAACCAAAAACTTTTTGGGCCATTATTGGCGAATTTTTTCACCATATCTTGGGACTCTGTTTTTGTTCTTGCTAAGCCTGAATCTGTTGGGACTTTTTGGTTTTCAGCCACCAACAAGTAACTTGAATGTTACTGCAAGTTTTGGTGTAATGTCTATTCTGATATTAATTGTTTCAACAATAATACTTAAAAATCCGGTGAGATGGTTTTTAAGTCATTTTAAACCCATCATTATTATTTTCCCGTTTAAGTTTCTGGATTATTTTACAAGGACGCTTTCATTATCTGCCCGATTATTCGGTAATATTCTTGCTGGGACTACCATTATGGAGCTCATTTATCATGGCCTCATAAAATCTCACATACCTCCTATTGGTATTCCAGCAGCAGCAAGTTTATATTTTGATATATTTGATGGAGTTCTTCAGGCAGTAATCTTTACATTTCTCTCTCTAATTTATCTTTATGAAGCCTTGGAAGAATAAATTTTTAATTTTGGAGGTGCTTTAAGATGACAGCATTAGCAGCTGGTATAGCAATGCTGGCAGGTTTGGGTGTAGGTATAGGTATTGGTATTGCTACAGGAAAAGCTTCTGAATCTATTGGAAGACAACCAGAAGCATTTGGACGTATTTTCCCATTATTTCTAATTGGTGCTGCTTTGGCAGAAGCAGTTGCTATCTATAGTTTGGTTATTGCATTCATNTTAATTTCTAAAATTTAAGCGCTCTCCATATTTTTTGGGGAGCGTCATCTCTTTTCATTCACTGAATTTTACTTAAATATTATGTTGATTACTCTCTATAAATAGGGTCTAAAAAGGAGATGATANAATAANATGTTTAGCCTTGAGATCTTTGAGAATATATTCTTTTGGGCAATTATAAACTTTTTGATACTTTATCTAATATACAAAAAGTTTTTCTTCCAAAGAGTTACGCAGTTTATGGAAAANAGATCTCAGATGATTCAAGAACAGCTTGATTTTGCAGCAAAGTCAAAAGAAGAGGCAATAAAACTAAAGGAAGAATATGAGAATATACTTGCCCAGGCACATGCCAAAGCAAACGAGATTGTTGAGAAGGCAACTTTGGAAGCACAAAGACAAGCAACAGAAATTATTGAAAATGCAAAACTTGAAGCTAACAGAATTATTGAAGATGCGCTCAGACAATTTGAGATTGAAAAGAAGAAACAAATAAACGAACTTAAAAATCAGTTTGTATCAATTGCTCTTCTTGCTGCGTCCAGGGTAATTGAGAAAAACCTGAATACAGAAGAAAATAGAAAGATGGTTGAGAACATATTTGATGAGGCAGGGGTTGCTTGAAGATGTTGCCAGCAAAAAGATATGCAGAGGCTCTTATAAAGCTTGGTCAAGAGGAAGGTAATCTGGAAAAATTTTATAATCATTTGTTCAAATTATTTGAGATTATCAAAAGTAATAATGAATTTAATAATATTTGGTTNGATTTAGAAATGAAGCGTTCAGAAAAGAAACAAAAAATCAAAGCATTTTTTGATGATGACATTGACAGTTACATTTTGAACCTCCTTTATCTCCTTATTGATAAACGCAGAGAAATAATTCTTCCCTATATACCTCTTTATTACAAGCAGATGTACGATAAAATTGTGGGGAATGTTGATGTTGAGGTTATTGTTGCGCATGAAATTGGGAGCGATGTGTTGAACAAGATTTCTAAATGGCTTGGGAAAAGATATGGAGTNAAAAATCCGAGGTTTATTGTAAAGATTGACAGGAACATAATTGGCGGGATAAAACTTTTATTTAATAACATTGAAGTTGATGCTTCAATAAAAGGTGCTCTTGATTCAATAAGAAAAGAGCTTGTAAAGATAGCTATTTTGTAGGGGTGAGAATGGAAGATGGTTGATGTAACAATTAGACCAGATGAAATTGCTTCAATAATAAAGGATCAAATAAAAAACTATGAAAAAAAGATTGAAACAAGCGATGTNGGTNTTGTCATAATGGCAGGTGACGGTATTGCGAGAATACATGGTCTTGACAACTGCATGGCTGGAGAGCTTTTAGAATTTCCTAATGGAGTTTTTGGAATGGCTCTCAACTTAGAGGAAGACAATGTTGGATGTGTTATACTGGGGAATGACAAGGATATAAAAGAAGGAACCATCGTAAAGAGGACAGGTAGAGTTGTCGAAGTGCCTGTAGGAGAAGAACTTTTGGGAAGAGTTGTAAACGCTTTAGGCCAACCCATAGATGGTCTTGGTCCCATAAATGCGAAGAAGTTCAGACCAGTGGAAAGGATAGCTCCTGGTGTAATTGAAAGAGAACCTGTTAAAACTCCTCTTCAGACAGGTATAATGGCAATTGACGCTATGATTCCTATAGGAAGAGGACAGAGAGAGCTTATAATTGGTGATAGGCAAACTGGTAAAACTGCAATTGCAATAGATACGATTATAAACCAGAAAGATCAGGGTGTTTATTGCATCTATGTGGCAATTGGGCAAAAGGCCTCTACAGTTGCTCAGATAGTCCATACTTTAAAAGAATACGGTGCGATGGATTATACCATTGTTGTGAGTGCAACAGCAAGTGACTCAGCTCCTCTTCAATTCTTAGCTCCATACGCAGGTTGCGCAATGGGTGAAGAGTTTATGGAATCAGGCAAAGANGCACTCATTATATACGATGACCTTTCTAAACACGCTGTTGCATACAGGGCAATGTCTCTTTTACTCAGACGTCCACCTGGAAGAGAAGCTTACCCTGGCGATGTATTTTACCTGCATTCAAGACTTTTGGAAAGAGCAGCAAAANTGAATGCTCAGCGTGGTGGAGGTTCACTTACTGCGCTGCCAATAATAGAAACTCAAGCAGGTGACGTTTCAGCATATATTCCGACAAATGTTATTTCTATTACAGATGGACAGATATANCTTGAAAGTGAGTTGTTTTATGCTGGNATAAGACCTGCGATAAATGCCGGTATTTCTGTCTCAAGAGTCGGTGGTAATGCTCAAATAAAGGCAATGAAAAAGGTTGCGGGAAGGCTCAGACTTGATCTTGCTCAGTACCGTGAGCTTGANGCTTTTGCTCAGTTTGGTTCAGAACTCGATAANTCAACGCGAGAAAGACTTGCTCAGGGACAAAGAATTGTGGAGACGTTAAAACAGCCACAGTACAGACCACTGCCAGTATGGCATCAGGTTGTGATTTTGTACAGTGCTGTAAATGGTTATTTGATGGATATAGAAGTTTCGAAGGTAAGGGAATTTAATGAGAAGCTTGTACAGTATATATCTGCAAACTATCCGCAAATATTTGATTCTATAAAAGAGACAAAAGATTTGACACCTGAAACAGAAGNGCTTTTGAAGAAGGTCATAGTAGAGTTCAAAGAGAGATTTAAGAGTAACAAGTAGGTGAGATTACAAGATGGCGAACAAAACAAGATGGATAAAATCAAGGATCAGAANTGTCAATGAAACAAAAAAGATCACAAGAGCAATGTATCTTATCTCTGCATCAAAGGTGAAAAGGCTTCGAGATAGGCTTGATAGTACAAGACCTTATTTTGAAAAGGTAAATGAGTTTATGAAAGATTTGATTTTGCATGGAGTGAAAACACCACATATTCTTTTTGATGGGTCATATAAGGAAGGTAAAAAGAAGATAGGTGTTATATTGATAAGTGGTGACAAGGGTTTATGTGGAGGATACAATGCTAATGTTCTGAGAAGTACAACCAGCTTATATGGAAATTTCGCAAAAGAAGCGGATGTGACGTTTTTCCCTATTGGTACGGTGGGACGAAACTTTTTGGNTCGCCATGGGTATCAGGTTGATGAAGGTTTTAATTACCAGACACAGTCTGTTTCTATAAAACTTGCAAGACTCATTTCGCAAAAGATTGTGAGAAAATATTATACCGGTGAAGTTCATGAAGTTTACATCATTTACACAAAACTTGTTTCAACCATAAAACAAGAAGTTACTATCAAAAAACTTTTGCCTCTTGACAAGACTGAATTTGGTATAGAAGAGAGTAAAAGCGATGAGATGNTAATCTACGAGCCAGACCCAGTTTCTGTACTTGACATCGTTATTTATGAATACATCAAAGGAATTATCTTTGGTGCTATGATGGATTCATATGTGAGTGAACTTGCTGCAAGAATGACAGCAATGGACAATGCCACAAAAAGTGCTGATGAGATGATACAAAAACTTATTTTAAAACTTAACAGAGAACGCCAGGCTGTGATAACCCAGGAAATTTCAGAGATTATAAGTGGTGCCGCAGCTTTGAAATGATATTTTTAACAATCTTTATTTTAGTTTGAGGGAGTGTAGGCAAGAATGGAACAGAATGTAGGGTATGTCGTCCAGATTATAGGACCTGTTATTGATATACGATTTGAGAGTGAAAATTTACCAGCCATAAACAATGCTATTGAAATTCACTTTGATGGTAAAAAACTTGTTGCTGAAGTTGCTCAGCATCTTGGGAATGACACTGTTCGATGTGTGGCTTTGGGATCCACCGACGGACTTAGAAGGGGTGTAAAGGCAATAGACACTGGTGGGCCTATAAAAGTCCCTGTGGGAAGGGGAACGTTAGGTAGGATATTTAATGTATTGGGAGAGCCTATTGACAATAAAGGTGAGGTAGTAGCTTCAGATTACTGGCCCATTCACAGAAGTGCACCGTCGTTTGAAGAACAGGTACCTGCAGTGGAAATTTTTGAGACAGGTATAAAAGTCATTGATCTTTTAGCTCCGTACGCAAAAGGTGGTAAGATAGGACTTTTTGGCGGTGCGGGCGTTGGTAAGACTGTCCTTATAATGGAGCTTATAAGAAATATAGCAACAGAGCACGGTGGTTTTTCAATTTTCACAGGTGTGGGTGAAAGGACAAGAGAAGGTAACGACCTTTGGCTTGAGATGAATGAGTCTGGTGTTATAGAAAAGACTGTATTGGTGTTTGGTCAGATGAACGAGCCGCCTGGGGCAAGAATGAGAGTAGCTCTGACCGGGCTTACCATGGCTGAATATTTCAGAGATGTAGAAGGACAAGACGTTCTTTTGTTCATTGACAATATTTTCAGGTTCATCCAAGCAGGATCTGAAGTGTCAGCGCTTTTAGGAAGAATTCCCTCAGCAGTTGGATATCAACCAACACTTGCAAACGAGGTAGGTGCATTGCAGGAAAGAATTACATCCACAAAAAAGGGGTCAATCNCCTCTGTTCAGGCTATATATGTTCCTGCCGATGACCTTACAGACCCAGCACCGGCTACAACCTTTGCACATTTGGATGCGACAACAGTTTTGTCAAGACAGATTGCTGAGCTTGGAATATATCCTGCTGTTGATCCTCTTGACTCAACGTCGCGTATACTTGATCCACGAATTGTGGGAGAGGAACACTACTATGTTGCAAGAACTGTACAACAGATACTTCAAAGATATAAAGAACTTCAAGACATTATCGCTATTTTGGGTATGGATGAACTTTCGGAGGAAGATAAACTGATCGTCTACAGAGCAAGAAAGATTCAGAGATTTTTGTCCCAGCCATTCTTTGTTGCTGAAGCTTTCACAGGAAGACCTGGAAGGTATGTGAAGTTAAAAGATACTATAAGAGGTTTCAAGGAAATAATTGAGGGNAAGATGGACCATATTCCTGAACAGTATTTTTACATGGTAGGAACAATAGATGAGGTATATGAAAACTACGAAAAAGATATGAAAGGTAAATAAATCTTGAGGTGAATTTAAAGATGGCTGAATTTGAATTGGAGGTTCTCCAGCCTGAAAGGGTGTTTTTTAAAGACAAGGTCGAAATGATAGTTGTGCGAACAATAGATGGTGAGATAGGTATTATGGCAAACCATCAGCCTATTATTGTACCCATTGGTATTGGGAAGTTGAGGATAAAGAAGGATGGAAAGTGGAAAGAAGCAGCCATTGCAGGTGGTTTGCTTGAAGTGAAAAATAATAAGGNGACAATATTGAGTGATGCTGTAGAATGGCCAGAGGAGATAGATAGACAAAGAGCACTTTTGGCAAAAGAAAGGGCAGAAAAGAGACTCGAGCAAAAGCTTCCTCCTGATGAGTTTGAAAGATACAAAGCGGCGCTGTACAGAGCGCTAAACAGGCTAAAACTTGCCGAGGAAAATAGAAAAGATGTATAAAAAGGCAGTGCAACCGAGGCTGCACTGCCTCATTTATTTTTTTT
>JGI24228J36427_100292_pt1 | contig 8622 bp, 9 predicted proteins | sample YelNatsi3bottle8_FD_36427 | JGI IMG/M metagenome (IMG submission 36427) | reverse complement strand
TTGTCCTCATTGTTAGCTTCTCTTTTGCAAGAGTTTATAGTAAAATAATATGTCAATCTCATTTTAATTATTCCCTACCAGAGAAAATAGATACCCTTTTGATTTAAAAATGAGATAGTTTGTCTTTTTATAGAAGCGGTTTGGCAAGTTTTTGCTAATCTTGATTGAAAACCTTCCACCTGCGAATTTCAAATTAACGTTATCGTAGCTGAAAAGTATTTTGAGGATGTACTCATCGTGTGGCAGCAGTTTTTGCTTGCTCAGCTCAACTATAAAGAGCATAATCAAAAAGAAAACCACTACCAAAATCAGCCCTCTTCTTATCCTTTCGATAAAATTTTTATATTCACAATACCTTTTGTATCTACTTCTTCTCAAACCAACATTCACCTTCCCATGATGGTATTATCCAATGCCTTTGCAATAATCTGACAACTTCTTAAAGCTTCTTCCAATGTATTGCCATTGCTACCAACTTCAATGATTATCGCATATGGTGATACATGTTGATTGTACCGCGCAGCAGAAAGGTTTATAGGTCTTGTAATCTGAGGGCATATTTTGCTGAGATTTTTTTGAAGATGTACAGCAAACAAAAGGTTTTGTCGCCAAAATGGATGAAAAAGACCAAGTTTGTCTGTCCCCACAACAAGCATAACTTTTGCAACCTCATATCCAAACACAACTGTTGAAACCTTCATCTTCTTTGAACCACTTCCAATAGCATCTCTGTGCAAATCTATAAAGACTTTTATATCAGGATGTTCACTTTTATATTTCTCTATTACCTTCAATGACCTTGAATAAGAACCCTTGTATTCTGGATAATCATTTATTTCCTTGCTGTGATAAACCTTATAACCATACTGTTTTTCCAAGATCTTCTTCAGCTCTTCCCCTACTCTCACAACATTGTAGTTAAAATCAAGCGTTCTGTCTGTTGACCCGGGTGTGTATACAAGGCTTTGGGAAAAAGTATTATAGCTTTCTGTTGTGTGAGTATGGTAAATCAAAATTGATGGTTTTTTACCATTGAAGATTTTGAAGCTCGTTTTCAAAAGAGTATCAACATCAACCTTATAATCTGTTTGGTTCATGACCTCTATGTTGTAAAATCCACTTTTTTGAGTGCTGTTTTCGAAGTATTTCTGAAATTCAATGTACTCATTTTGGCTTTCAATCTGGCCATTTTTTTGTGCTTTCTGAACATCCTGGTTATAATCTATTACAATGGCATCATCTTCATACGTAGGCGAATCCTCAATCTCTTGAACGCTTGTAGCTGCAAACAAAGGATAAGAAAATCTTATTAGGTTTTCAATCTTAAAAACTTCATTTGCGGAACCGTCAGATAAAATGGGCAAATTAAAAGAAATTATCTCTTTTGAATACCTGAAAATCACTGCTCTTGCTGTTTGGTTGAAAAAGATTAACCTTTCAACTAAAAAGCCAGTGCCCAGTATAAAGAATATAGTAGCTACCAATACTATCTTTTTAAAATCAACAACCTTAACCATTTAAGTTATTCAAAACTCCTTTTAAAACCTTTGCTTTCTTCTTAAAACTTTCTTCTAAAATTCTTATTCTTCAAGCCCCCCATTTATTACAATTCCATCAATTTACATATCTATACTCATCATTCTCTTTTACTTCTGGGTGAATTGCCATATTTATTCCGTCTGCAATCACAGTTGAAATGTTTTCAACAATCCTGTCGATGTCTTTTGGTGTCACAAAGAGATTACCATAGTAAGGGAATATAACCTCTTTGATAAGATTAAACCTGTCCTCATCAGGAATACTCTCCAAAAGCATATAAAGCGGCGATGATCTGTCTGTTTCGTTTTTCAGCCTTTCAATCAGAAGGTCTATAGCATCATTTGCAATAATTGCTGCGTCAACAACCATAGGAACACCAATTGCCACCACCGGAACACCAACTGAATCTTTTGTAATACCCTTTCGTTCATTTCCAATACCTGAGCCGGGAACAATACCTGTATCTGCAATCTGGATAGCAGTTGATATCCTCTCAAGCCTTCTTGAAGCAAGTGCATCAATTGCAATTATTAAATCAGGATGTATCTTTTGAACAATACCGCTTATTATCTCGCTGGTCTCAATTCCAGTTATACCTAGAACACCTGGCGATATTGCGCAAACAGAGCGTATTCGCCTGTCTTGGACTTTTTCTGGCACAAACTCAAACAAATGACGTGTTATCAACACCTTTGACACCACTTTTGGCCCTAAAGAGTCGGGCGTAACATTCCAGTTGCCAAGTCCAACAACAAGCACAGTAGACTTTTGTGACACATTTATTAAGCTTTCAAGCTCGTTTGCCAGTATCTTTGAAACTTTTTCCTGGACCTCAAAATCTTCATCGCGCAGCCCATCAGCTTCGATNGTGATATAATTGCCCATAGGCTTTTGCAAAATTGCCTCACCCTTTATAGAGTTTATCTTGACCTTTGTGATCTTTATTTTATCGTCAAATTCTTTTCTCTCTTCGACCTCAACACCTTCTATCTCTCTTCCAATTCCTTTTTGGACAAGTTCTCTCGTCTCAAGAGCAAGGTCTGTGTGAATTTTGAACATTAGATTCCCCACCTCTTTTTTAAAACTTTTCCCTACAAATTATTGTTTGCACTTTTGAGTTTATTTAACCAAAAAGCATGTTAAAAGGGAACTGCAAGATTATATTCTTGCAGCCCCCTCCATTTATAAAAGGGGGTTATTGCCTTTCTTTCAAGGCTCTTTCTGCCATCTCGATCGCTTTTCTGACAATATTACCACAGTCGCGCGATTTTACTTCTCCCCAACCGTACTTTGATACTGTATCGTACACTCCAAGTTCTTTTGCTATTTCCATTTTGAGCTCCTCTGACATGATCTTTTGCCTTGCCAGGNTAATCGCCCCCTTTGCGGTTTTATCACCGCATATCTTAGTTTGTTCAAAAACAATTCAATTTATTATTCCATTTACTTACATTGACAAAATTCCATTAGGGTCTTTAATTATCTCCAAGATATTTTCTTCCTTCCCAGTGGTTGCATTTATATAATCAGCAAAATATTTGCCATCGTATTTGCCTAAAAATTCATATGNGAAGACTTCTTTTCCAGAATCAAGTGGAATTATAGCAAGTGATACGCTTTGCACATCAAAATTTTTGCTAATAAAGTTTCTTGCCTGTTTTTCAGATATTGCAGGTTTAGGAATCTTCCTTGAAGTGTGGGACATATAATATGCTGTTGCATCAAACCCTACTATTTGTCCCGTGTCAAGAGCAACTCTAACTTTCACCATATCGGGGTATATCTTAACACCATTTTGCTGATAGATATAATTTATCAGGGCAGTGTTGTCCTGTTTTAGATAAAAGGTGTCAATCACGTTAGCAAAACCTTTTTCAATTAAAAACTTTTTAGCATTTTCCTTTGCTTTCGCAACACCTATTTTTGGGGAAGAGGAAGCCCTGTTGTCAATCATCCAAATTACTTTGCCGCCTTTTTTAGAAATAGCTATTGTAATTGACCTGTCGCGAATTCTTCTGTCAGGGATTATCTCAAAAGTATAAACCCTTATTCTATCTCCAGAAAGTCCCAAATAGTTGATTATATCAGCTCTTTTAAGATTTAAAAAGTTAAGTGCAATCTTCTTGGCTTGTTCTTTGTTTATAAGCTTTTCTGGAAGCCCTTTTGGAGTTTGGCGACTGATGTGGTCAGAAAAAGGTCCGTCATATATCAAAGTTGGGTAGTCTTTAAACCCTGCCTCAACTGCCAGCATCCTGCTGCTTGTAACATTCTGGGCAATCCTTTTGAATCTTGACGTCCCAACTACCCTGACTTCTCCCCACCTCAGTCTTCCCTGACTTATCTCAATTGCAAGCTCGTTCAGGTTGTTGCTGAGTTTATCTGCATATGTTCGAAGTTTTTTGAGCTGTTGTCTTTGAAGCAATGTCTCTTTTTTGCCGCTCATAAGCTGTTTTGAAAGTGAAAAACTAAGATCTCCAACTTGGGTAAGATACTTTGCTGTCTTTTCTAAGGCGACATTATTCTCAATAGGAAGCTGAGAAAGATTCTCCTGGGCTGCAAAAGCGTTTCGCCACACCTCGGTATACAAAACTGCTCTTTGCCTGTCATCGCCTGACACTTCAGCTTTTGAAAGAAGCGCTTGGATGTTTTGAACATAACCTACCATGTCGAAAAATGCTCTGTGCCACATATTGGTAAGATAGTTATGATAATTTGCTTTCCCTTTATACTGGTTTACTCCCCAAAGCGCTACAATAACTAAAATACCAAGTGTGATTGCCATCACGCTCCAGAGCCTAACACTTTTTAGTCTTTCCCTAAATTCTTTATATCCACCTAAAATGCTCAAGTTAATCTCACCTCTCTAGTTTATCGATTTTATTTTGCAAACCTGTGCTTGCCAATGACAAGCATAACTTTTCTACTCCAAATCCATTTGTTTGTTGTCTTTGCAGGATTGTAGTAATATATACAACCATTTGTCGGGTCCCATCCATTTAACGCGTCCCTTGCAGCTTTTAGCGCTGTTGGTTCAAGCTTTGCATTAATTTGACCGTCGGATACACAAGTAAAGGCACCCGGCTGATAGATAACACCGCTGATTGTCTTTGGAAATCCGGGGTGTTTTGTCCTGTTTATAATCACAGCCCCGATTGCAACCTGGCCTATATAAGGTTCTCCTCTTGCTTCACCATTTATAACTCTGGCCAGAAGATATAAATCTTTATTCTGGTAGCTTGTTGACCCCTGAGTTTCAACAGATTCTTTTAAAACCTCTTTGTCAGTGCTGTCTAATGCTTTTTCAAGCTTTCTCTCAATATTCTCATAGTTTGCTCTTTTTATATCGTAAATAAGCTTTGCAGAAAGAATACTTAGGATAAAGCTCATAAAAAGAAGCAGGATAAAAAGTGAATATCTTTTTAAGAGTTTACCCATACTGCAAACCCCCAAATATGAATTTTTCTAAAATTATTTTTTGTAAGCTCATTTTTATTATTCAAAATTAGCGGTAAAATAAACTTAAAGACTTGTAAGGGTGGAGGAAAAAACAAATGAAGGTTTTGATATTAAGTCTTGATGCAGGTGGAGGACATTTTGCTGCTTCAAATGCATTGAAAACTGCCATTTTACAAAAATACCCTGACTCACATGTGGAAATTGTGGATACCCTAAAAATTATAAGTCCCATACTGGACAAGCTTGCTGTAGGAACATATCTGAGGGCAATTAAATCAGTACCGTTTATCTACGGCCTTGTATATGACTCTACAGACAAAGAACCACCAACTCGTTTCAGCAAAACACTGTATGAAAAGTTCTATTTTGCCTTTTATAAACTCTACAATATTATCTCAGAGCTGAAACCTGATATAATAATTGGTACTCATCCATCACCTGTTGACATGGTTGCCCAGCTCAAAAAAAGAGGTAACATAAGCGTACCAGTAATAAGCATCGTCACTGATTTTACCATTCATCCATACTGGATAAACGATTTCGCCGATTATATTATTGTTCATCACCAAAACTTGGTGTATGAAGCGGTCAAAAAAGGTGCCCAACAAAACAAAGTAGTGCCACTTGGAATTCCTATAAACCCGTCATTTGCTCAGAAATATGACAGAAAACAAGTTGTCGAAAATTTGAACCTAGAAGATAGACCAACAATACTTATAATGGGCGGAAGTTTAGGGCTTGGAAACATAGAAGAGATTGTCGAAAAGGCCTGCACAATATGTGATAAAAACTATCAAATAATTGTTGTTGCAGGAAAAAATAAGGCTCTCAAAAATGCTTTGGAAGAAAAAAATTTTGGAAGAAAGATAATAGTATTCGGGTTTATTGATTTCATAGACAAGCTCATGGCAATAAGTGATATTCTCATCACAAAACCTGGGGGACTCACATGCGCAGAAGCACTATCTCGCAAACTTCCCATGATATTAATCTCGCCTATTCCTGGACAAGAAGAAAGAAATACTTTTTATCTTATAAACAACGGAGCTGCTGCGTACGTAAAAAATACTGAAAATTTTGATATAGTATTTAGCCAGATAATAAATAACCCTCAACGTTTAGAGCATATGAAACTTGCCTGCTCGTTTTTGGGAAAACCAAACTCGTCACTTGACATTGCGGAATTTATAAGGGGAATGGCAGGATAACTGCTCATTCCCCTCGCTTTTGTTCAATTTGTTTGAGGTAAAAATTTCAGCGGATTTTGATTTTCGCCATTGTAAAGTATCTCAAAGTGAAGATGTGGCGGGTCCATATACTCTATGTTAGAGCTTGTACCAACCTCTCCTATTTTCTCTCCTTGCCTTACAATGTCTCCTATCTGAATATCCTTTAAGTCTTTGAGATTGTAGTACTTTGAGATATACCCATCTCCGTGGTCAATCACAATATATTTGCCATAAAGAGGATCTTCTCCTAAATCAATAACTGTACCGTCAAAACAAGCTTTTACATCGTTACCTTCTTTGGCTTCTATGTCAATTCCAGGGTGTTCTGTCCACTCATCAAGAGTTTTTGAATATACAAGCGACTGGTCAGAAAACTCTCTTATTACCTTTCCAATGGTAGGAAAGATTGGCTTGAAGTCAACAGGGTTTATAATCTCAACATCATTCTGGCTTGTACCAGTTCCAATCTGGATGTTTGAATCCATCTTTTTGTTATCTTGTTTCTTAGAGAAGGCAGAAGAACTTTTGTTTTTATTATTGCTATTTTTAGAATTATTTTTTGATTGTGTAGGGCGGATAGTAGAATTTGAATTACTACTATTTTTATTATCTTCTCTTTTCTCTTTTGAACTTATAGATATAGAACCCTCTTTTTTCAAATCATCCTGTTTTGTTACCTCTGTAGAACTTTCCTGCAGCTTAGGTATCTCGGACAATTTAACCTGTTTGTTTAAAGACTGCTGGTTTTCTTGATTTTGTTCTACCTCGTATTTTGTAAAATCTGTAGTGGCAATGGTATAAACCGAAAATCCGATTACCAGCAAACATACAGCCACAATAATATAAAAACCTTTGGTATCAAAAAAATCTAAAAGCCTATCTTTCCAGTTTTTCTTGTTCACAGTTCTGCACCTCCTTCTATAAAAGTATTTTTGCCATCCATTGCTTTGGTTATACATAAATAGAAATTGATATCCATAAATTTTCTTTGAATATCTTCTTTGAGTTTGATATCATAACATTACAAAACAAGATTCCAAAGAAGGTGCAGAGAGATGGAAAAGGAAAGGGAAAAGGAAAAGAGCAGGAAAAGATTTTTGCAAAAAATCTCTACCTATTCAAAACAAATCTTGCTTATAATAAGCCTTATTTCCATTGTGATGGCACTGATAGGAATAAAGTTTTATATTTTGTCATTGCACTATGTATCAGATAAAGTAGACCTGAAAGTCTTAGCCCAAGGATTTTTGCAAAATTCAGTCTACATATTCATTGAAGGACTTGGTGCAGCAATCTTGGTGGACTTTCTTGCAAAAACAAAAAATTAAAGGGCAAAGACTTAAAGTCCTCGCCCTTTAATTTTTGCTGGATTTCAACTTTTGTTGAACAAAAAATTTTTTACTCTTCTTGCAATATTTTTTATAAATACAAAGTATCCATCAGAATCAAGTTGATAATTCGCATTTACACTTTTGGTAATAACTATTATTCCTAGATTTTTTATTCCATTCTCATAGTCCTGATAATATAGCTCTTTCATCTTTCCTCTTTTGTCCACAACTTCTACCCACAGGTAAATTTGAGCATCAGAAAATATTCTTTCTATATCNTCCTCTTTTTGAACTTGAATACCATTTATAGAAAGAATAACATCNCCCGGTTTTATACCCATCTTGGCTGCTACACTGTTTTCTTCGACATATAACACCTTTATTTTATTTTCCTCTGCTTCAAATATTGAATCTCCTTCTTTTTGTTTCTTTTGCTGATAGAGTATAATACTTTCATGAGCAATGGGAGCAAACAGAGCTGCCACCCACTTGAAAGCATAGGCCTTGTATGAAAGTGCGCTTAAAGCAAACAAAATAATACTAAAAATACTCAAAATTCCAGCACTTTTTTTGCTTATCACAGCTGGTTCATCTTCCACCGCCAAATCCCCGTATCCAAGTGCAGCAACAATAGGAGTCATAAGAAGTATAGCATTTGGCAAAAGATTCTGTGGTTTAAAAAGAGGCCACCATGAGGGTTCAAATAGCTCAATTTTTACAACCTGCGCGGTGGTCTGATAGTTATACGCAATTATTACCATCGGTATAGCCCAGAACCTTTGCATAAGGTAAGCACCAGAAGTTGAAAAAATACCTTCTTTTTTCCTTCTTTCAATTACAACAGGTATTGCGCCACGAAAACCGTCCAAGAAAATTAAAAGACTTTCAACAAAATGAAGTATTGCCACAATCACCAGTATCCCTGAGATATCAACAGCTGGTCTTTTGAAGATGAGAGATATCACCGAAATAATTCCCGCCGCATACGAAAAACAAAGATATCTTGGATTTATTAGTGCAAGAATCAAAGCAATATACCAAAGATACATAAAACTATTCACATCCAC
>JGI24228J36427_100288_pt1 | contig 8693 bp, 6 predicted proteins | sample YelNatsi3bottle8_FD_36427 | JGI IMG/M metagenome (IMG submission 36427) | reverse complement strand
ATTGCTTCTAAATACGTGCCCATGACCATTTTAAGAGGAATGCAAGCAAACTCTGGTGAGTATTTGACACCAAGGTCCATGGTCCTCTGTGTTGGTTTTGGNGGCATTATCACTTCATGTTCCAAAAACTCAAAAAGNTTTTTGTANACTATNGCAGAACCCATGTATGGAAAAGATACTTTCATTTTTACAATACCTCCGACAATTTTGCCCACTTTTTTCGCCTGAGCATGTCAACAAAAGCTTCTATTCTTGTGATCATATGCCCTTCGCCTGTGTGTTCATCCACTCTTAAAGTGGTAAAAGGCTTTCCAGCAACATCGCTTTCGTACTGCAAAAATCTTCCAACAATTGCATCAGGTCCACATCCGAAAGCAGTTACATGGATTACACCATCCACCTCTGGATCTTTTAGATAATGAAGACCTGCGCCAAGTACCCTGTTTGAAAACGTCCAGAAAAGCCTTTTCCTGTAGTGTTTTAAATTGTTATATGCAACCTCTTGGGGTACCATCTCAAACGTTTTTATATTTACACCTAAGGCTTCAAGTTTTTTTATAACATCCATGCTTATGAAAGAATCATACACGTCATATACATATCCTAAAACAGCAATTGTTATATCACCATCTTTTTTTACCTTTTTTAAATTCTCTTCCCATATACCTCTTCTGTAACTATCAAGTGCTTTGTCACACGAAAGCCCTTTGTNCATAAGGTTTTTAAATCTTTTAAAAACCTCTTCTGCCTTTCTCATAGCAAGTCTTATTTCCCTGTGAGAAAACCCAAACATCTCTGTCAACATTTCATAAATCTTTGGCGAGCTTATATTCTCGTTGTTTTTTTCATTTATTATGGGTGAGATAACTCTTCCTTTACTTTCTTCTACCGTTCCCTCAATTATGTCTGGAAGCCCCATAAACTTTGGACAAAAATATTCNGGCTTTTTTATCCTCGCAAACCTTGGAACAAAGACATAATCAGCTACATTCAGCCCCTCAATAACATGTCCTGTANATATTTTGATAGGCGCACAAATGTCAGCAACAGCCGCCTTTGAACCTTTATCAAGAATACCCTTGGTTGTTGGTCCTGTGTCCACAACCTCAAACCCGAGCTCTTTGAAAAATGTATCCCATAAAGGGAAATAGTAATAATATAAAAGCGAATGTGGAATCGCAATTTTCATACTATTTAAGTCTCCTTCTTTCCCATTTTACCTTCCCTTACTATTATAGCACAATTAAAAGATTATAGTATTATAAAAAAAGGGGCAGCTTTTTCAAAAAATAAACAAAACTGCCCCTTCCTCTTTTANTAATTACTAATCCTTCGGTCGCATTGTTGGGAAAAGTAACACATCTCTAATTGAATATGAATCTGTCAGAAGCATAACCAGCCTGTCAATTCCTATTCCAAGCCCACCTGTCGGNGGCATGCCGTACTCAAGTGCTTCTATAAAATCCTCATCCATCATATGCGCTTCCTGGTTGCCTCTCTGCCTTTCTTTAAGCTGCTCTAAAAATCTCTCTTTCTGGTCAAACGGGTCGTTTAGCTCAGAAAATGCGTTTGCAATTTCCCTGCAAGTGATAAAAAGCTCAAACCTCTCTGTAAACTGTGGATTATCTTTTTTGCGCTTTGCAAGCGGAGAAACTTCAACCGGATAGTCCATTATAAACGTNGGCTGGANAAGAAAATCCTCAACCTTTTTCTCAAACACCTCATTAATAATATGACCTACCTGCCAGTTTTCCTCAACCTCAATCCCAAGATCTTTAGCAATTTTTCTTGCTTCATCCAACGAAGAAACATTTTCAAAGTCCACACCAACATACTTTTTGATTGCTTCAACCATAGTAAGTCTTTGCCATGGTGGTGTCAGGTCAATCTCCTGTCCTTGATATGTTATNTTTAATGTACNCAAAACTTCCTGTGCAACTGTGGTGATAAGCTCTTCTGTTAAATCCATCATATCTTTATAATCAGCATACGCCTGGTAAATCTCAATTGTTGTGAATTCAGGATTGTGTTTTATTGAAATACCTTCATTTCTAAANACACGACCAAGCTCGTATACTTTGTCAAAACCACCAACTATAAGTCTTTTTAAGTGAAGCTCTGTTGCAATTCTCAAATATAAATCAATATCAAGCGCGTTATGATGTGTAATAAACGGTCTTGCAGCAGCACCACCTGCAATAGGGCTCAAAACAGGAGTTTCTACCTCCAAAAATCCTCTGTCATCTAAAAATTTACGGATTGAACGGATTATCAAGCTTCTTTTAATAAAAGTATCCCGAACCTGAGGATTTACAATCAGGTCAAGATACCTTTTTCTATACCTTGTATCAACATCTCTAAGTCCATGCCACTTTTCAGGAAGTGGTCGCAAACACTTGGTGAGCATCTCAATCTCTTTTGCTTTTATTGAGACCTCACCTTTGTGAGTCTTGAAAACCTCACCTTTTACCCCTATTATATCTCCAATATCATAATACTCTTTGAACTCTTGATACTTTTCTTCTCCAACTTCATCAATCTTTATATAAATCTGGATTTTCCCTTTTGTGTCCAAAATATCCACAAACGAAGCCTTACCATGACCTCTTTTTGAAAGCATTCTTCCTGCAACACAGACAAACTTNCCTTCAAACTGGTCAAAGTTCTCTTTAATATCAGTAGAATAATGTGTCGGGTCGTATTTTACCTTTTCATATGGATTGTATTTATTCTGCTGAAGTTCTCGAAGTTTTTTTATCCTGTTTTGTATCTGCTCGTTTAGCTCATCCTGTGTAAACTCAAAATCCTGCATCCCTTCTCACCAACTCCGTCTTTTTATTTTGATATCTCAAGTATCTTATATCTGAACTTTCCTGCAGGTACATTAACCTCAACAACATCTCCAACTTTCTTCCCAACCAAAGCCTTTCCAACCGGCGACTCATCAGAAATCTTAAAGTTCAGAGGATCTGCTTCCTTTGACCCAACTATTGAATATTCAAATACATCTCCAGTATCCAAATTCTGAATTTTTACGTTTGTGCCAATTCCAACAAAATCAGTTGAAACTTCATCTTTATCAATAATCTTAGCATTATTAATGAGTTGTTCCAAATATGCAATTCTTTCTTCAACTGCTGCCTGTTCTGCTTTTGCCTCATCATACTCGGAGTTTTCTGAAAGGTCTCCAAACGAACGTGCAACCTTTATCTTTTCTGCAACCTCTTTCCTCTTGACTGTCTTCAAATTTTCAAGTTCTTTTAAGTACTTTTCATATGCTTCACGAGAAAGTTGATATTTTGCTGTATCCATTTCTCTTGCCATTTTTTCCTCCCCTTTTTCAATAAAGAAAATAGACTTTATTTTTTATGATTAATTTTAATTCAAACCACTTCAATTTATGCTTGTACATTTTAACTTTTGTCAATTATAAAACAAGAAATGCTTTGTGTCAAGTAAAGAAAAAGAAAAGCCCTCAGATAGTCTTTAAATAAAAACTATCTGTGGCTAAAATTAACAGGAATATTTTAAAGACTTTTTATTCGAAAACAAAGCCAAACAATCTTAAAGGTGTCTATATATTCAAAAACGGTTGTACAAGTAAAATTAGCGTCAAAATTATTATGAANACAACTGTTAACCATGCAATTATATTAAATACTTTTGAGTTCACATACTCGCCCATAATTTCTTTGTCATTTGTAAGCCTGAGCATGTAAATNAGAATTATTGGAAGTAAAATTCCATTTATCTCCTGAGCTATTATCATAAGTTTAATCAATGGTATATTGGGAAATAAAATTATTCCAGCACCTATTATAATAAAAAAAAGTATTATCCCATAAAACGCAGGGGCTTCTTTGAATTTCTTGTCAAGTCCATTTTCAAAGCCAAATGCTTCAGTGATTGCATATGCTGTTGAAAGCGGCAAAATAAATGCACCTAAAAGCGACGCACCAAAAAGTCCTATTGCAAAAAGAGCTGATGCATATTTCCCTGCAAACGGCTCCAATGCTTTTGCTGCATCTTCTGCCGTTTCAATACTAACCCCATGTTTGTAAAGTGTTGCTGCTGTTGCAACAACTATGAAAAACGCAATAAAGTCTGTCCAGAAGGCTCCCAAAAATACATCCCATCGCTGGTACTTAAGGTTTTTAACATCAACCCCTTTATCCACAACAGATGACTGCAAATAAAACTGCATCCACGGTGTTATTGTTGTTCCTATCATAGCAATAAAAATCAATACAAAATTGGGCTCAAAACTAAACGAGGGTAAAAATGTATTTTTGAATACCTCTTTCCAATCCGGTTTTGCCAAAAATCCTGAAATTATATAGCTAACATAGATTACCATAAGCCCTAAAAAGAACCTCTCTGTTTTTCGATACGAACCCCTATTGATAATATACCATACAAAAATAGCAGTAATAGGAACTGAGATATATTTAGATATACCAAATATTTCAAGGCTTGCTGCAATTCCTGCAAACTCGCCAACTGTTGTTGTAAAGTTGGCAATCAAAAGGGTCACCATTGCAAAAAATGTCATTTTCACCCCAAAATTTTCTCTGATAAGGTCAGAAAGTCCCTTGCCTGTTACAACACCCATTCTTGCTGCCATCTCTTGAATTANTGCCAAGCTTATNGTTATCAGAAAAAGTCCCCATAACATNTTGTAACCAAACATGGAACCTACCATTGCATATGTTGCAATACCTGATGCATCATTGTCAGCTGTTGCAGTCACAAGCCCTGGCCCAATTACACTTAAAATTAAAAGAATATTTTTCAGTCTGGAGCTTTTTGTCGTCTGTACCATCTTTACATCACCTCTTTCGTATCAAGCTAATGCCTACAGCAACAGTTTTCTTTTCATCTTCAAAAGTTCNTACACAATATCGTTTATAATTACAACTCCAATGAGCTTCTTATTCTCATCAATAACAGGCACAGCAAGAAGGCTATATTTTGAAATAATCTCAACAAGAGAATTAACATTGTCAGTGTCTTTAACACAAACTACGTCTCTGTTCATTATCTCATAAAGCGGTGTTTGAGGCTCAGAGATTACCAAATCACGCAAAGACACAACCCCGCAAAGCCTTTCTTCATTGTCCACAACATACAGATAATAAATTTCATCTGGTTCAGGCTTTAATCGTCTTAGCTCCTCTATTGTCTGCTCAACAGTAAAATGTGTTTTGAAAGCAATAAAATCTGTGGTCATTATTGCACCAACTGTATTTTCTGGATATTCCATAAGCTCTTTGACTTCTTCTGATGCCTCTTTTTCCATCTCGTTCAGAAGTTCTTCTGCTCTTTCTTCCTTTATCTCATCCAGAATATCTGCAACCTCATCAGCCGGCATTTTCTCAAGCACATCTGCAGCCTTTTCAACAGGAAGACTTTCTAAAACATTTCGCTGTGCCTCAACATCAAGCTCTTCCAAAACATCTGCAGCTTTCTCTTCATCCAGTGTGGAAAATATATAGGCCTGTGTCTTTTTGTCAAGTTCTTCAATAATATCTGCCAAATCTGACGGATGCAGGGTAGAAAGCTTTGAATATGTGGTTGAAAGTTTTAGATCAAGTCGTGGAGAAGCAAGCGGCTGTACATCATCCCATAAAATAAGACGCGAAGGAATGTTTTTACCAAGCGGTTTTAACACCTTTTTCAGAGGTTTTGCAAGACCAAGCCTTCTCAAAAGCCCTTCAAGGCCGATATCTACAGCTATTACATAAACACCTGTAGAAAGTACTGCAAGTCTTATATCATTTACCCTTACAACTTTTCTGCCATTCATATCCACAATCTGCTTATCAAGAATATGGCGAACAAGCATGATTGTGTCCTCTTTTTTAACATTAATTGGTTTTAAGTTCCTGGTTTCAATTACATACTGACCTTTCTCCTTGTAGATTATGAAAAATGAAAAGTCCACAATTTGAGTTTGACCGCCACTTTTTACCTTCGCAGCAATTACTTTGGGTCTTATATAACTTGCATCAACAACCAAGTCTAAAAGTCTTCCTACAACCTTTTTTTCTTCTGAAAAGACCTTGTTGCCGATTACTCTGCTAAGATAAAAGCTTGTGACATTTGGCATTTTAACACCCCTCCTTTTTTGAATTTTNATTTTTGTTGTCATTTGGTGGAGGGGTGCTAAAAGCCTTTAAAATCTATTTGCAAAAAGGTGTATTTATCCCTTTATTTTCTTCCAAACAGAGAAAAATTAGCACCCCTCCACATTCCAAAGTACAATTGCTTTTTGCTGTCCAATCCTGCTTACTCACAGGACCAGAATCCATCTTTTCTCTCAACTCCTTCTTTAAGAAGATTTTCGCAATAGCAAAANTTTATACATTGCTATTAAAAACAAAAAGTGCTTTCACCCAAAGCTTAAAAACGAGGTGAAAGCACACTTATAGCCATTTTTAAAGCTACCTCGTACAAGCTTTGGCACTACACGGCATAAAAAGCTGCATTAGGTTATGCCTTGGTTTCGGCAAAACCTGTTCACCAGCTCAGATTGTCTCCAATCTTTCGCGGCAGCAGCCTATATCCCTGTAGGAGCCTCGCCTACCGAGATATCTTACAATATTCATTTTTCAACTTCTATTTTAGCACAATTTTTTCTTTTATCAAGCCTTTTTCGGCAAAAATTTTATGTTTTCTGGGTCATTTTTTAAAATTTCTTCAATTATCTCTTATTTTCTCTAATATGAAATCAAACATTTTGTCTTTTTCTATCACATCAGGATGNAAAATTGGCTTTGAAATAAGATTTTTTATCCCTTCTGGAACCTCAAAACACGTCTTTGTGTACAAAACCTCAACCGCTTCAAACGGGTCAATATTATTATATTCACTATCAAACAAAGCGTTCAAAACATCTTTTGCAAATTTGTAAGGATTTGCAGTTTGTAGCACAACCGTTTTTGTACTATCCAAGGTTTGCTTCTGGTACTTGCTGTAAACATCAAACCCAACAGCAGAGTGCGGGTCAACAAGATAACCATATTCGCTGTAAATAGTCTTTATGCTATTTCTTGTCTGGTCATCTGTGGAAAAATCGCCCCAGAAACTCTCTTGAATCTCTTTTAAAACCTTTTCTTCAACTTTGAAATACCCCTCAGTCTTCAAATCTAACATGTATTTTTTTACTTTTTCTGAATCTTTTGTAACCAAGTATAATAACCTCTCCAAATTACTTGCAACAAGGATGTCCATTGAAGGTGAAATTGTTTTGTAAAATTCTCTTCTTCTGTCGTACAAGCCTGTCCTGATAAAATCTGCAACAACACTGTTTATGTTNGAAGCAACAATAAGCTTATTTATAGGAATTCCCATGATCTTTGCAATAAAACCTGCCAATATATTACCAAAATTTCCTGTCGGAACAACAAAGTTTATTTTTTCACCTTCGCGAATATCACCATTCTTCAAAAGTACAATATAGCTCCAGATGTAGTATACAATCTGTGGAAGAAGCCTACCAAAATTTATTGAGTTTGCGGAGGTAAAGAAAAACCCCAGATTTTCGATTGTATCTATGCATTTTTTGCTTGTGAAAATCTCCTTCACACCAGATTGGGCATCGTCAAAATTGCCTTTTATTCCGGCAACAAAAGTATTTCTGCCCTCCTGGGTTATCATCTGTCTTTTTTGAACCTCAGACACACCCTCAGATGGATAAAATACAACTATCTTTGTTCTATCCACATCCCTAAATCCTTCTAACGCAGCCTTGCCGGTATCGCCTGATGTTGCAACAAGTATGAGTGCCTGTTTGTAAAAAGTTGGCATTGATTTTAGCAAAAGATGAGGTAGCACCTGCAATGCAACATCTTTAAAAGCGTACGTCGGACCATGCCACAACTCAAGTGCAAAAAGACTCGNGCTGAGCTTTTTGATAGNCACAACATCTTTTGTGTCAAACTTGCCACGGCTGTATGACTTGTCAATACAATCAGCAATTTCATCATTCGTAAAATCAGTAAGGTAGAGCTCAAATATATATTTTGCAAGATTTTCGTAAGAGTCTATGTTTTTTATCTTACTTAAATCAAGAGNAGGAATTGAAACAGGGGTGTAAAGTCCTCCATCCTCAGCTATTCCTCTGTAAATTGCCTCTTTTGCCTGTACTTCTTTATTTCCTCTTGTACTTATATATCGCATCCACTTCACCTCAAGTCTTACTTTACTTTCTCTTTTTCAAGCAGTTTTTCGTTCAACTTGTACGACAGTACCATGAGACTATCAATCAGATGCACATTCTCAACAACAACATCACCTTTTACTTCAATCTCCTTTGCAGTAAAATTCCAAATACCCTTTATTCCACCTTCAACCATTATATCTGCAACCTCTTGTGCAACATTTGCCGGTACGCACAGAACACCTATGTCAACATCGTTCTTTCTTATAAAATCTTTAAGTTTGTCAACATGCTCAATCTTTATATCGCGGATAGCTTTTCCTACCTTTTGAGGGTCAATGTCAAAAAGTCCAATGAGTCTAAACCCCTTTTTATAGAAGTTGGCATAGTTTGCCAGTGCTTGCCCAAGGTTACCTACTCCCACAATGACCATTTTAAAATTCCTGTCAAGTCCCAAAATTTTTACAAGATTCTCATAAAGAACCTGTGTGCTGTAACCATATCCTTGCTGACCAAACCCGCCAAAATTGTT
>JGI24228J36427_100279_pt1 | contig 8943 bp, 8 predicted proteins | sample YelNatsi3bottle8_FD_36427 | JGI IMG/M metagenome (IMG submission 36427) | reverse complement strand
GTTTCAATCCCCAAAGGGAAGGCTACAAACCGGTTGAAAAGCTTGATTTAATTATATCAACTTTATGCACCAGTGTCAATGTTTTTATTTTAGAACATACCTTAAAAACAAACTCAAAGCCAGCAATATCAAGTCTTAAAACCAAATCAAAGTCTTTCGTCTATCCAGTTGTTGCCAGTAGTCAAAATAAACCCACAACCAACAACGATGAAATCGTGTTCAAATCAATCTCTAAAAATTTTGCACCTGAGATCGACGGATATGACTTTTGGTCAAAATGNATTAGTATTNATGATTTTTTAAANTATTGTGAATAATATTGCAACAGAGGATGGAAATAGAGAATATAAATTAGAAGAATTTNGTGATTATCGTAAAATTAAGCTTTTCGAGATTATATGTGAGTATGGATTTAAACAAAAGTCGCCTTTGAAAAAAATTAAAACTTGTAAAGCTCATAACAAAACAAGTATGTAAAAATTACTTTTACTAAAAAATTTTGTAGATTAAAATTTCAAATTGAAAAATCTACGAAAGAGGAAANAGTTATAGGTGCTTATAAAACTCAAACATTTTGGAGGTTTAAATGTTGAAATTTGTCATGTTATATTGTATTATGTTNNNATAAAAGTAAGTACTCATAACAAACGCCAATTCTTTTTGAAATGGTGGTGATTGTGCTTTGGGGAAAGAAACTTATAGAAACTTAATTGCTGTGACAGCTCTTTTACATGATATTGGCAAATTTATCCGAAGAAGTGGTCTTGGCTCTCTTTCCCATCAGGAAGAATCAAAAAATTTTTTAGAAAAGCATATGGAAAAGTTTGAAACGAAAAATCTATTTACTCATGAAGAACTTGAACTTATAAAAAGACTCATAGAAAATCACCACAATATTGAAAAAATAAACAAAAGCTCAGCTTATAGTGATGTAGAAAATAACTTACTGAAGATTTTAATTTATTCAGATTGGGACTCTGCATCCGAAAGAAGACAAGAGAAAGAGACAAGTAGCTCTCAAGAGTATGTTCCCATTCATAGTATNTTGTCTTTTATAAATGAAGCATTTGATATTGATGAGGCACTTCGTCAGGGGAAAGAAGATAAAGTTTTTCAACATCTTTCGTATGTAAAAGCATTTTTACCACAGGATGCTTTTGTATATGAAAAGCCCGAACTTGACTCTGCACAGCCTGTTGTGGAATATAATCAAAAAAGATTTGAAAATTTTGAAAGTGANTTTAAAACTCTTATTGATGAAAGTGAAAACCAGTATGAATTTGTGTTAAGGCTAAATTACATTCTCAAAAGGCATTCAACGTATATTACTTCAAGCGGAAAGGAAAGGTTAAGAGACATTTCTCTCTATCACCACAGTGCAACAACAGCTATGTTTGCAATCAACAGACTAATAGATTTTGAGCATGGTGAACAAATAAAACAACGCAAGCAATATGGAGCAGTTTATGGAAGATTGTTCAAAATTCAGGATTACATCTTTTCTGGTATAAATACAAAAATCGAAAAGCCTTTGAAGAGAATTATAACAAGGTCTCAGTTAGTGTCTATACTTAATATGATAATTCCATACGATATAGTCAAAACATTAGATTTGTATCCTTTCAACATCATCTTTTATGGTGGAGGGGCATTTTTGATATTAATTCCCCTTTCATATATCTCAAAAGCTCAAGAAAGAATAAAAGAGATTAAAAAAGCAGTAGACGAGATTTTTGAATCAAAAATTTATTTTGAAGCTATTTGTGACAGAATTTCAGTATATGAAAATGGCTATGTTTTAGGTAATGAATTAAAACGATTAGNTGAGAAGNTCTCTGAAAAGAAGTTTACACGATCATTTGATACCATAGCTTCTTTTATTCACGAAAANTATTTTGAAAAAGCATATTTCAAATGTGAAAATTGCAANATAAACTCTTCCAAGACGATATTATCTGGTGAGAATTTCGTATGTAGATGTTGTCAAGTTGAAGAAAAATGGATGAACGAAGATATTACAAAGTTAAAATTTTTATTTGACCGCCTGTACGTTGAAAACATACAGAATCCGGAGTTGTTATCTGCTGGTGCTGACAGTAATAGTGCTTTAGTTTTGACCTTTAGCCAAAGTGAGGCAGAAAATAGAAAGTGCATTGATATATTTTTACAGGGAAGAAAGTTTATTTACACGGCTGATTTGTGTCAAAGGTGTCCTGAATACGATGATTGTGCTGAGCCTTACAAACATATTCTTTCNGAAGAAGATGAAAGGCTTACAATGAAATTGGCAAGTTTGGATTGCTTAGAAAAGATGAGTGACTCAGATAATATAATTGCAACAGCAAAGATGGACATTGACGATTTGGGGTTTATTCTGTACAGTGTTTATCCTATAAAGGTTTTACAGAATGAAAGCTATCCGTTTTCTATCACCAGACTTTCTTATGCATCGTGGCTTTTAAATTTGTTTTTCACAGAAGGAGTTAAAAAAGTAATAAATGAAAAGTTCAAGGATGATGTCATGATTTTATATAGCGGTGGNGACGATCTTTTGCTCACCGGTGTGTGGTACAAGGTTATAGAAGCAATTGACGAGATTGAAAAGGAGTTTTCCCAGTTTGTAACAGGTAAAGTGATAGACAGAAAAAATGTTACGGTGACAGCTTCGATATATTTCCACAGGGCACATGAAAATTTTGACAGTGTCTTGATAAAATTAAATGAAGGACTTGAAGAGGCTAAGAAAATAAAAAATAGAGTATTTCTGTTTGATAATGTGATAAGCTATCCAGAGCTGCGAAGAAGCTTAGATATATCTAAGAAAATTGTAGATTATGTAAATGAAAAAGTTTTAGGCAAACTTATTATAAGAAAATTGTTGAGAATACTTGAATGGAGAAAACTTAGAAATTGTTACCAAGAGATTAAGGCAACTTCCCAGTATGTATATCTAAAAACAAGGCTTATAGAAAATAATAAAAACTTATCTGAAGACAAGAAAAAAGAGGTGATTGAATTTTTGGATTCTTTTATGAGCCTTCATACCGATAATTCTAATGTGTCAATGGCCATTGTTGCGATAAATATAGCGCTCAGGAAATTAATAAAAGAAAGTGAGGAGTGATTTTTGTCATGCCAAGACCCAATAACTTGCCCCATAGGGGTAATAATAGAAATGCTCAGAACAGGACTGCNACTTCACAAAATCAAAGNTCATCAACTTTAATAATTGACGNAGATAAGCAGAGAGAATTGGAACAAAATAAACATGATTTATTTGAGTTAATTAAAGACGACAAGGGTTTTTGTGATGAACATGGTATCAGGTATGAGGTGGCAGAAAAAATAGAAAGGTTTGCAGAGTATCTGAATGCAGNTTATGTTCAAAATGATAGTGACGTTGGAGTGACATCTTCAAGCATCCGAAATATATATGACAACTACATTTCTATAAAACGCAAGTTCCAGACTGTTCAGTTAGAGCAAAGAGAGATAGAAGATGCAGAAACAAGAAAAGAAAATGCGTTTATGAAGATCAGACCCGAGCTTATATTTGCAAAATCTAAAGTGAATTACATTGTTGAAAGAAAACTAAAAGAGGAGAGAAATGAAGCAGAAAAGCAGATTAAGAAACTTTCTTACAATGCCTTGAAGGAATTCATAGACATTTCAACCAGTAAAATAACCACAAGNTACAAGCAGTTTGAAGCTTTTATGGAGATTTTTGAAACATTGCTTGGGTTTATGAAGTGGGATAATAAAAACTAAGAAATTGGAGGGTTTTTGATGGANAACAATGAGATGCTTTTAAAACAAATAATAGTGCTCAAAACAAAAATGAAGCTAAAAACAGGTTTGAGGATTGGTGGAAGCAGAGAAGAGTTGAAGATTGGAGATATAGACAATCCGGTGATAAGAGACCCTCTAACAAATGAGCCGTATGTACCTGGTTCGTCGTTGAAAGGTAAAATGAGGTCGTCGTTAGAAATAACATTAAAAGGAACTAAAGATCCATGCAATTGTGGAAATTGTCCTATATGTGTACTCTTTGGAGCTGCTAAAAACAAACCTCAGTCAGGAGAAAAAGAAGTTTCAAGACTTATTGTAAGAGATAGCTTTATGACTGAAAGATCAAAAAAGCTTCTTTTGGATTTTGTTGGCGACTATGTCGAAATTAAAAAAGAGAACGTTATAGACAGGGTAACAGGAGTTGCGAAAGATCCGCGCACGCTTGACAGGATTCCCGCTGGCACAGAATTTGAATGCGAATTTGTACTCAGAATTTATCAAAAAGACCAAGAAAAAGTAGATGAATATATTAAATATATTGAGACTGCTTTAACGCTGATTGAACTTACTTACTTAGGTGGTTCTGGGACAAGAGGTTATGGGAAGGTTGAGTTTGGAGAGAATGGNAATAAGATTATTGAGAAAAAGNTTTATGAAATAGTCAAATCAGAAGATGGTTTTGTAAAAGTTGAGGAAAAATTAGAAAATTATTGACTGTCAGTAAAAAGGGGAAGAAAAAGATGATATACAGAGCAGATTTTTCGATAAGTTCGTCATCTTCAAAACTCATATCTCCTGTTATTTTTGGAGCGATTGCAGATAAAGTTTTTGAGCTAACAGATGAAAAACAGGCAAAAGAACTTGTTTTTGACATGGCACAAAATGTTCTTATTTCAGATGCACTACCTTCAGAAGAGGAAGAAGATGATTTTACAAGATATTTCTACGTTCCAAGAATTATACCGCCGTATGAAGATGACCAAAATTCCCTTAGTTTGCGTGAAAAAAGAGAGCTTGCAAGAAAGAATAAAAAACTTGCGAAGAGTATAAGCTTGGTTNAAATAGACAATAGCNGAATTTTAAAAGAGGCAGATCCTTCAAAAGTAAAAAATCCAGTTGATTTTTACCGCATAGGAATTCAGGTAAACAGAAAAAGTGGTGCATCAGAAGAGGGTATTTTTTTCTACCATCAAGAATTNAGATTTTCTAAAAAGCAATGTTATTCAATTTATATCCAATGTAAAAAGCCGAGTCTTGTTAACAAAATAGAAGAGTGTTTTAAAGTCATTGAACTTACTGGATTTGGGCCAGATGTATCAATCGGTAAGGGGAAAATCTCATTTTTAAGGCACAATCAAAGANTACTTTGCCGGGATAAAGTGACTGAGCAGTTCTTTGACAGTGAGCCGGATNNTGAAAAAGAATATGTAAACATAGCTTCAACAATCCTTTTTGACAAAACAGTTTCAGCATGTCAATTCAAAAGTTATCAAACATTTAGATATGACAGCAAGGGCTATGATGTATTCAAACCCCCATACTTTTGTGCAGAAAGAGGTTCAGTTGTAGTTCCAAAAGGTAAAGANTTGAGTTTTTTGATTGAGTACAAAGGAAGATTTATATATACTTGCATTTTTCCGTTGAGGCTAATTCAAATAGGTGGTGAAAAGATTTGAAAGAAAAGTATTCTGTGAAAGCATACAAGATACGTTTGAGGGCTTTGACAGACTTTTGTGTGAGCGCAAATCAAGACGCTGTTTTGGAAAGCTCAGACTACATCATACATGACAAGTATGCTTACATCATAGATAGCCAGGCTGTATTTAATATGCTAAAAGATGGGATAATTTCGGAAAGAGATCTTGAGGATGTAAAAGAGTTTTTGAAAAATAACCCTGAATATTTGGAAAAGTATTTTAAAACCCGCAGATTAGAACTTGCCAGAAACTATAAAAATATGCTAAGCATAAATAGATTTTGGAGATATTTGGATGTAAAAGAGAATGAGGTAACAGAAAATTATGCAGTTCCTGCAAGTACAATTAAAGGTATCCTGAAGACGGGGTTTTTGAGTTTCTTTTTAGAAGATGTTGAGTACGTGTATGCAAGAGGACAAAAAGCAAGATTGAATTTAAAATCATTAAAGGTTAACAATGCCCAGGCAAGAATTGATAACACACAAAGCCTTTTTAAAACTTTTGAAAGTAGAGAGGACTTTCAAAAAGGCTTAAAAGTTTTCTACGCTACTCAAGGTAGTTGGAAACAAAAGGGATATTTAGATGAAATAAGAGCAGCTGAGGATGGATTTGATTCTATCGAACATGATCTTTTTAGAACCATAAAGTGTTTAGATGCTGTATGCAAAGAAGGAAGTTTCATAGTTAAAAAGGTGAAGAGATTAAGCAGGGCGAACAACAGGTCAGNCCTACCTCGATANTTTGAGCTTGCTCAAAAAGGAAGTATTTTTGTTGGAAAGGTGCAAGTTTCAGTACCTCATGACGGAGAACCATTGAGTTCTTTNAGCTTTCTTTACGAAGATTCAAACTACATTGAAGACCTAAACGTAATGGATATTTGCATTGAAGGTTTGAAAATATACAGCAAAAAATTGGTAAAAGCCGAGGAAAAATTCTTTGCTCAGAAGATTGGTANTTTAAATAGTCAGAGTCAAAACTTTTACAATGATCTTTGGTCTGAGTGCGAAAGAGGCAATATTATAATAAAAATAGGAAAAAGCGGCATTCATGCAAAAAGCTTTATGTCATTTGACTCTAATAATTTAGAAAAAAATGACTTTTTTCCTTATACCATTAACATTGACGACGAAAATAAGCTTCCTATAGGATGGGTAAAATTAGAAATCGAGGAAGAATGAAATATGCGATATAAAATAAGATTTTACACAGAAAATGATATGAATATAAGCATACATTACAATATTGAACTGGCAAAGGCAGTTAGAAATTTGCTCAACCCCAAATACCGTGAATTTGTTGACAAAGGTGGGTTTAGCTTAGGGAAAGCTATTTACAAACCATACACATTTTCACGTTTATTTCCTCAGGAATACAGGGTTACAAATTCAAAGTTAGAAATTAAAAAAGGATATGTTGACCTTATTGTATCTAGCATCGATGAAAATTTTTGGTTTTCATTTCTTGAGGGACTACTTAAGGAGAAGAAAATAACCCTTTATGGTAATACAATGTACTTGGATTCGTTTGCTATAAAGAAGTTTAAAAGGAAAAACAAAATGATAGTAAAAACTTTATCTCCAATTATGTGTAGGATAAATCTTTCAGAACAAACGAAAAATGAGTTTGAACTGTTTTTGAAAGGAAATGTGGTAAATAAAGCATGCGTTTTTAAAAAAAGAATCTTTTCTTTAGATGATATTAATCTCAAATTTTTTGAAAATACGGTAAAAGAAACTATAGTTATGTTAAATGGCACTCCAAACAAAGCATACTCAGGTCTAATTTTGCTTGATGGTGACGAAGATATTGTTGAGGTTGCGTATTTTACAGGGATAGGGCCGAAAAATGCTCTTGGGTTTGGCTGTGTTGAAGATATAAAGCTCAAAAATGAGAGGGTTATATATAAGCTTTCTTTGTAGGTTGGTGAAAAGTTGACATAAGAAAAATTAAAATTTTGGGGGAAAGATGTAAGATGGGAAAGAAGTTTTTGAGTTTTTTAGGAGCAAACAACTACACACCCAGCACATACACGTTAAATATTTTGGATAAAAATGATTCAAAGTATGCAAAATACACCCAGGTGGTCTTATTAGAAAAGATTTGCAATCAGTGGGATGAAAGCGCAAAAGGATTCATATTTGTTACACAAGAAGCAAAGAGGGTAAACTGGGATGGTGGAGATGAAAATAATCAAAGTTTGNAAANAGAAATTNAAAAACTAAAAGAGGCAGGAACTATTAAATTTGAAATTGAAGCCGTAGAGATACCCNACGGTTTTTCAGAACAAGATATTTGGAAGATTTTTGAAATAGTAGTTAATCATATTGATGAAGAAGACGAGATAGTCTTTGACATAACTCATGGCTATAGGTATTTACCAATGCTTATTGTTGTTATGTTAAGCTATCTAAAAACAGTAAAAAATATTAATATTTTGGGTATATATTATGGACTTTTTGAAGTAAAGGATAGCAACAAGCCAATTCTAAATTTTACTCCATTCATAGACCTTTTGGATTTGAGCTTTGGAGTGAGTGCATTCCTGCATTTTGGAGATGGTTCGTATCTTGAAAATACNTTGCTTTGTAAAAAGNATGTTCGTGTTAAAAACGAAAAGCAAAAACTTATCCAAAGTGGTTTGGATATANAGATAGCTGAAAAGAAGATTGAAAAGATGTTTACTTCAAACGAGTGGTTCAAAGGAATAAACGATTTAATCAGCTTTGCAAAGTCTTTGAGAAATTTTACCGATTCTATCTTTACTCTAAGAGGCAGATGNACACAAAATNGCGATGAGTCAATTTTTGCTGCTTACAAAGATTTAAGAGAAAAAATTGAAAAGGTTCAAAACTTGGAGGCAGATTATTTCAAACCTCTCAAATTAATGGTAGAAAAAATAAAACAGAAAACTCAGAAGTTTGAGAATGCAGATAACCTTGTAATTGGGGAAGAAGTTATCAAGTGGTGTAAAGAGTATTCGTTTATAGCTGAAGGATATGTTGCGTTAGAGGAAACTATGATAACCTATCTTTGCAGGGTTTTAGGAGTTGATGAGAATGATTCAGATGTTAGAAAANNTGTTTCTGCTGCAGCAACCAAAAAAAGTAAGCAGAAAAATGAACAAATAGAGACAAAGAATATATATGAAGTTGAGACAAAAGAGAATGAAAAAATACATGAGATGGNTAAAAGTATTCCAATAGAAATTGNGGGCTTTATTGAGAGGATAAAGGTAAAAAGAAACTCAGTAATGCATTTTGGCTTTACTAAAGACAGGATAGGGAGTGGAAAAATAATCNAAGANTTTGAGGAACTTGTTGAANAGGCACTCAAATTACTATCTCAAACAAAAAANNAAGTTTAAAAAATTTGGAAAAATTAAAAATCAGCCACAGAGAGCCTTTTGCTCTTTGTGGCTTTTTTGCTTTAAAGTCCTCACTTTTTCTGTTTAAATCCT
>JGI24228J36427_100247_pt1 | contig 9980 bp, 10 predicted proteins | sample YelNatsi3bottle8_FD_36427 | JGI IMG/M metagenome (IMG submission 36427) | reverse complement strand
GCTTTGAAAGATGTACAGCTTGTTTTGATTTTGGCAAAGCAGCATGGGATAGAGTTTGAAGAAATTTTTGAGTACATTCCTCCTTCTGAGACAATTATTATTGATACACGAAATGTGTTTTCTTACAATGATGCAAAAGAAAAAGGATTTGTGCTTGAAAAGATATAAAGAAAAAAGAGGTCACGGCAACTTGCCACGACCTCTTTTTTTGGATATAGACCTTCAAAATAAAATTTGGGGGGTTTTGCAGATATGATTATATAAAAATTTTTGCAAAAAAACAATATTGTCTTGTGATTAATATAAACCTATGCTATAATATTNTCGGCTTTGTAAAAAAAGCAGAGTCGGAAATCTTCGGTGGAAGGCATAAAAAGCCTTCTTATTATCCGGCTCGAAGAAAAACCGAATTGAGGAGGTAAGAAAAATGCCAGTTTTAACTATGAAACAGCTTCTTGAAGCAGGTGTGCATTTTGGTCATCAGACACGCAGATGGAATCCCAAGATGGCTGAGTATATCTTTACTGAAAGAAATGGGATTTATATTATTGACCTTCAGAAGACAGTAAAGAAAATGGACGAAGCTTATGAGTTTGTAAAGTCTCAGGTAGCAGAGGGCAAGATTGTCCTATTTGTTGGAACAAAAAAGCAAGCTCAAGAGACAATCAAAGAAGAAGCAGAAAGATGCGGAATGTTTTACATCAATCAACGATGGCTTGGAGGACTTTTAACAAACTTCAGAACAATAAAGACAAGAATAGAAAGGTTAAAAGANCTTCAGCGAATGGAAGAAGATGGAACATTTGATGTTTTGCCCAAGAAAGAAGTAAATCTCTTGAGGAAAGAAAAAGAAAGACTTTTGAAGTATCTTGGTGGTATTCAGAACATGCCACGCATTCCTGACATCTTGTACATTGTTGACCCACGAAAAGAAAGAAATGCTGTGCTTGAGGCAAGAAAGCTTGGGATTCCAATAGTTGCGATTGTCGATACAAACTGCGACCCTGACGAGATTGACTATGTAATTCCTGGAAATGATGATGCAATNCGTGCTGTAAAGCTCATCACATCTAAAATTGCAGATGCTGTGATTGAGGGAAGAGAGGGTGAGCAGTTTACACCTGCTAATACTTCATCTCAAGAGGCTGATAAAGCGTCTGAACAGGTAGAGATAACAGTTGATGATGGCATAGATGAAGAATAATATGTTTTTTATCAAACAATTGTAGGAGGGATTTTTCATGATTACTGCTGANATGGTGAAGGAGCTCAGAGAAAAAACAGGTGCTGGTATGATGGACTGCAAAAAGGCTTTAGAAGATGCAGGCGGCGATATGGACAAGGCAATAGAACTTTTGAGAGANAGAGGACTTGCAAAGGCTGCAAAGAAGGCTTCACGTGTTGCAGCAGAAGGTATTGTTGAAAGCTATATCCATGGAAATGGTAGAATTGGTGTTTTGGTAGAGATAAATTGCGAGACAGACTTTGTTGCAAGAAATGAGGAGTTTAGACAATTTGCAAAGGATATTGCTATGCAGATTGCAGCAGCAAATCCAAAATATGTTTCAAGAGAAGAGGTGCCTGCGGAGGTAATTGAAAAAGAAAAGGCAATTTTAAGACAGCAGGCTTTGAATGAAGGAAAGCCAGAAAATGTTGTTGACAGAATTGTTGAGGGTAGGCTTGAAAAGTTCTTTGAAGAGGTTTGCTTGCTTGAGCAGCCTTGGATTAAAAACCCTGATATGAAGATAAAAGACTTGCTCACAGAAAAAATTGCAAAAATTGGAGAAAATATTGTTATAAGAAGATTTGCAAGATTTGAAAGAGGAGAAGGAATTGAAAAGGCTGCTTCATGCTAAAATTTTAAATATGGCATTGGAAGGGAACACTATTTTATTGAAAAGTGGTGTTCCCTTTTTTTGAGCAAAAACTCTTGATATGCGGGTATCTTTGTTTGTAAAATATTATCGTAAAGAAGGAGAAGATAAAAATGGTTAAGCCAAAGTACAAAAGGGTAATATTAAAATTAAGTGGTGAAGCTTTGGGCGGTGAAAAGGGTTTTGGAATTGACTGGCAGGTTGTTGAAACCATCTGTGAAGAGATTGAAAAAGTAAGGGAGCTTGGAGTGGAAGTTGCTATTGTGGTTGGTGGCGGCAACTTCTTCAGAGGAAGAAGTGCTGAACACATAGACAGGGCAACAGCAGACTATATGGGAATGCTTGCAACTGTTATTAATTCACTTGCACTTCAGAGCNTTCTTGAAAAAAGAGGCATTCCGACAAGAGTCCAGAGCGCAATCGAGATGAGACAGATTGCAGAACCGTACATCCGACGCAGGGCAATTCGCCACTTGGAAAAAGGCAGGGTTGTGATTTTCGCATGTGGCACAGGCAATCCTTTCTTCTCAACAGATACTGCAGCAGCTTTGCGTGCTGCTGAGATTGACGCAGAGGCAATACTTCTTGCAAAAAAAGTAGATGGTGTCTATGACAGTGACCCGAAGAAAAATCCAAATGCTAAAAAGTATGACTTTATNACTTACTTAGATGTCATCAATCAACGGCTTGAGGTTATGGACTCAACAGCAACATCTATGTGCATGGACAATGAAATTCCTATTTTGGTGTTTGAGCTTGCAAAAGGAAATATTCTCAAGGCTGTTATGGGCGAGAACATAGGAACAATTGTAAATGTAAAGGAGGCAAAGTAAAATGGCAGAACCTATTCAGGTTGCAGAGGAGAAGATGAAAAAGGCAATNGAGACGTTAAAAGAGGAGTTTGCCACAGTCAGAGCAGGAAGAGCAAATCCTCATATTCTGGACAAGGTGATGGTTGACTATTATGGCGTTCCAACTCCAATTCCCCAGGTTGCAAGCATNACNGTTCCCGAAGCGAGAATGATTGTTATCCANCCATGGGAAGCAAGAATGCTCAAAGAAATTGAAAAAGCCATTCAAAAATCTGACCTTGGAGTAAATCCAACAAATGATGGGAAGGTTATAAGACTTATTTTCCCTGAACTCACAGAAGAAAGAAGAAAAGAGCTTGTAAAACAGGTNAAAAAGATGGCTGAAGATGCAAAGGTGGCAATCAGGAACATAAGAAGAGAGGCGCTTGATGAGTACAAAAAAATGAAAAAGAACAATGAGATTACAGAAGATGACCTCAAAGATGCCGAAGAGGATGTCCAAAAACTTCACGACAAATACATAGAGCAAATTGAGAAACTTTTGAGTGCAAAGGAAAAGGAGATTATGGAAGTATAGANTTTTAGCGACGATAGTAAAAATTTTGAAGGGTTTGGCGGGGCAGCAACCCCGTTATTTTTTTAATCATATAAATAAAATGGGGAGTATGGAGTAGAATGTTAGGATTTTTAAAAAAAGAAAAAGTAAAAATAGAAAAAGAAAAGATGCCACAGCACATTGCAATTATTATGGATGGAAATGGAAGATGGGCAAAAAAAAGAGGTCTTCCACGCTCGGCGGGGCACAGGTTTGGTGCGCAGAAGCTAAAAGAGATAGTCCTTTTTGCTGATGAAATAGGATTAAAATACCTTACAGTTTACGCCTTTTCGACAGAAAACTGGAAAAGGCCTAAAGATGAAGTTGAAAATCTTATGAATCTTTTGAGAGAATTCTTTGATACAGAGATAGAAAACCTCATAAACAAGACCCAGATAAGAATCAGGGTTATAGGGGATATTTCAAAGCTTGATAAAGATATTCAAGAGAGAATTGTAAGTGCTGAAGAAAGAACCAAAGACAAACGTGGACTTTGTGTTGTTATAGCNNTNAATTATGGTGGAAGACAGGAAATAATAAATGCGGTAAAAAATTTGGCTTTGGACATAAAGAGTGGTAAAATTGATATCGAAGATGTTGATGAGGACCTCTTTAAAAAATACCTTTACACAAAGGATATCCCTGACCCTGACCTTTTGATAAGACCAAGCGGAGAGATGAGGGTTTCAAACTTTCTTTTGTGGCAGATATCATATACAGAATTTTGGTTTTCAAATGTCCTGTGGCCAGACTTCAAAAAGGAGCATCTATTAAAGGCTATCGAAGATTATCAAAAAAGAGACAGAAGATTTGGAGGAGTTAAATAGCCTTTTTGGAGGAAATAGGATGAAACAGAGAATAATAACTGCTATCTGGGGAATAGCGTTGGTANCTTTGGCAAATTTTCTTGGTGGTATTTGGCTTAAAATTTTTGGTGCTCTTGTTGCAGCAGCTGCTTTATATGAATTTTTCAATTTGTTTAAGATAGAAAGATATATGCTATATTTGAGCATAACATTGAGCTGCATTTTTGTTCTCAGCGATGTTAATATTGGTAACAAAATGTTCGTTTTATTTATNCTTCTTTTTCTCCTTGCCTTCATAGAAAGCTTTAAAAACAGGATAGCTTCACAAAGCATAATTTATGTGGCGTTCTCTTTCATTTATATAGTTTTTCCCATTTTGTTTTTAGTGCTTTTAGGCGAATTTAGAAATGGGAAAAAGCTAATATGGCTTCCTTANCTTGTNTGCTGGCTTTCAGATACTTTTGCGTATTTTGCTGGTCTTNCACTTGGCAAAAGGAGAATATGGAGTAATATAAGTCCTAAGAAAAGTTTAGAAGGNTTTTTTGGAGCAATNGTTGGAGGTGTGCTTGCTGTTTGGTTTTATCAGTTTGGACTTTCTGCNAAGAATTTTGATTTATCAATCCTGCTTATAAGCACAGCAGAAGGTATGATGCTATCTATAGTTGCACACACAGGCGATTTGTTTGCTTCAATGCTAAAAAGACAGCAGCAGAAAAAGGATTTTGGCTCTATTTTNCCAGGTCACGGTGGTGTGCTTGACAGGTTTGATAGCTTAATTATGGTCACACCAATAATCTATTTTCTTGCAAAATTTGGGCTATTTTAATTATTGCTTTTAAAGGGGCGAAGTAAATGACAAAAAAGATATGCATCTTAGGGTCAACCGGGTCCATAGGTGTTCAGACAATAGATGTTGCAAAAAAACTTGGAATTAGAGTTGTGGGTCTTTCAGCGAACAAAAATGTAGATCTTTTGATTAAGCAAGCAAGAGAGCTTAACCCTGACATTTTATGTATTGTAGATGAAAAGTACTATACTGTATTAAAAGAAAATTTTCCTGATAAGANAGTTGTAGCAGGTCAGGAAGGACTAACTAATGTTGCAACATATCCAGCAGCAGATTTGATTGTAAATGCTCTTGTTGGTATATCTGGNTTGGTGCCAACAGTTGAGGCTATTTTGGCAGGTAAAAGAGTTGCTCTTGCCAACAAAGAGACCCTTGTGACAGGTGGAAAGATTATAAAAAGGATTCTTTCCCAAAAACAAGCAAAAGATTCTCTCCCTCTTCTTATTCCTGTTGATTCAGAGCACAGTGCTATTTTTCAGTGCCTTGTAGGTGAAGACAAAAAAAATGTAAAAAAGATAATTCTCACAGCATCGGGAGGACCTTTCAGAGGNAAAAAACTCAAAGACTTGCAAANTGTCAGTGTAGAAGATGTGCTGAAGCATCCNACNTGGAACATGGGCAAAAAAATCACAGTTGACTCTGCAACGCTTATAAACAAAGGATTTGAAGTGATAGAAGCCATGTTTTTCTTTGATAAAAGATGTGATGAGATTGATGTTGTTATACATCCTCAGAGTATTATTCATTCAATGGTTGAATTTGTTGATGGAGCTATAAAAGCACAGCTATCTTATCCTGATATGCGTCTTCCGATTGAGTATGCGCTTACTTTTCCCGAAAGAGGCAGNGAAGTAGCTATGCCACTTGACCTTGCAAAGATAAAAANCCTTACATTTGAAGAGCCTGATTTTGATACATTCTTTTTGCTCAAAATTGCATATGAGTGTGCAAAAAAAGGAGAAAGTTACCCGATTGTGCTCAATGCTGCCAATGAAGAGGCTGTAANANATTTCTTGGAAGGGAAAATTGGCTTTGTTGATATTATGAACTATGTGGCTAAAATTATTGAAAGTCATAGGGGGCAAAAAGTGGAATCCATTCAGGACATTTTGGAAATCGACGCAGAGGCAAGGCAGAAGTTTAAAAATCTTGTGGAAGGTGAGAAAAGCTAATGAATCTTATACTGGCTTTAATTGTGCTGACAATAGTGATACTTGTTCATGAATTTGGACATTTTATTGTATGTAAACTTTCAGGTGTACTTGTTGAAGAGTTTGCCATTGGTTTTGGTCCCAAACTTTTTAGCATAAAAGGAAAAGAGACAGAGTATTCTGTGAGAGCTTTTTTAATAGGAGGGTATGTAAAGCCTCTTGGTGAAGATAAGGATATTGACCACCCACGAGCACTCAATAACGCAAAGGTTCACAAAAGAATTTTGATGGTTTTGATGGGACCTGTTATGAACTTTGTTCTTGCCATAATAATCATGATGGGGATTGGTTATTTTATTGGTTTTGGGACCAACACCATTGGTAGGGTGGAGCCAAACATGCCTGCATATGAGGCTGGGATAAGAAGTGGTGACAGGATTGTTGCGCTTGACAAAAATAGAGTTTATGTCTGGGACCAGGTAAGCTTTTATTTGGCTGTTCACAATATGCTCTACAAAGACAGAGAAGTAGAGATAAAGGTTTTAAGANATGGTAAACAATATATTTTCAGGGTTATGCCAAAGTATGATCCGAATACAAAAACAAAANGAATAGGCGTTTCNTCAAAGATATCACGTAAAAATTTATTTGATAGCATCTATTATGGACTATTTGGGACATATGCAGAGATAAAAGAGACCATATATAGTGTTGTGCTGATGATAACAGGAAGGGTATCGGCATCTGAGATTATGGGACCTGTTGGTATGGTAAAGACAATTGGCGAGGCTGCAAATGCCGGATTTAAACAGAGCGTGCTGAGTGGGCTTTTGAATATTCTGTGGCTTATGCAGTTAATTTCAGTAAACTTGGGTGTTATAAATCTCATTCCATTTCCTGCTTTAGATGGCAGCAGGCTTGTGTTTTATTTGTACGAAGCTGTGGCAAGAAAACCTTTTAATAGAGAAAAAGAAGCACTGATTCACACAATTGGTTTTGTACTTCTTCTGTTTTTGCTTGTAATTGTTACCTTCAATGACATAAAAAATATTATAATGCCTGGAAGGTGAAGTTATTGACAAAAAAGGTTAGAATAGGGAATATCTATATCGGTGGCGGGGAAGATATTAAAATTCAGTCAATGACAAACACAAAGACAAAGGATGTTGAAGCTACAGTTGAGCAGATACTCAGGCTTGAGAGTTTAGGCTGTGAGATTATAAGGGTTGCTGTTCCTGATTTAGATAGTGCTAAGGCCATAAGTAAGATAAAGTCAAGAATCCACATTCCACTTGTTGCTGACATTCATTTTGACTACAAGCTTGCGCTTGAAGCTATATACAATGGCGCTGACAAGATTAGAATAAATCCTGGGAACATTGGAGATGAAAGAAAAGTTCAGGAAATAGCAAAAGAGGCCAAAAGATATGGAATTGCCATCAGAGTTGGGGCAAACTCTGGGTCACTGCCCAAAGATATTTTACAGAAATATAAATCTCCATCTCCAGATGCGATAGTTGAAGCTGCCATTTATCAGGTAAAACTTCTTGAAAGATTTGGGTTTGACAATATTGTTGTATCTGTAAAATCTTCAGATGTTTTAACTACAATTAAGAGCTATGAAATATTATCCCAAAAACTTAGCTATCCTCTTCATGTTGGTCTTACCGAAGCAGGGACTTTTGTTGCAGGTACTGTGAAGTCCAGTATTGCAATTGGCTATCTTCTCTTGAGGGGAATTGGTGATACAATAAGGGTTTCTCTTACCGATGAGCCAGAGAAAGAGGTTATTGTGGCAAAGGAGATTTTAAAAAGTTTAAAACTCAGAAAAGGTGTGAAGATAGTATCATGTCCCACCTGTGCAAGATGTAATGTTGATCTTTTAAAGATTGCAGATGATGTTGAAAAAAGAATACAAAATTTGGACTTGGACATTTCGGTTGCGATAATGGGCTGTGCAGTAAACGGCCCTGGTGAGGCAAAAGAAGCTGATGTAGGTGTGGCATGTGGAGTTGGTGAAGGACTTCTGTTTAAGAAAGGCAAGATTATAAGGAAAGTGAAAGAGAATGAGATTGTGGATGAGCTTGTAAAGGAAATCTATTCTCTTTCTTAATTTTTTGATGAGGTGAAAATATGTGTAAGAAGGTGGTTTGTCTTATTCCTGCTTACAACGAAGAAAAGAGAATAGGTGCTGTGCTTAGTGTTGTAAAGAAATGTAGTCTTGTAGATGAGATTTTTGTAATTGACGATGGTTCGGAAGACAAAACAGCTGAAGTAGCAGCAAAAAATGGTGTGAGTGTCTTAAGACTTGAAAAAAACAGGGGAAAGAGCTATGCTATTTTTTACGGTGTGGAGAATACAGAGGGAGATATAATATTGATGCTTGATGCAGACCTTGTAAATCTCAAGGTTGAAGATGTTGAAAATTTAATTAGACCTTTGATTGAAGACAGAGCTGACATGACAATTGGAATTTTTTCTGACGGCAGGTTTTCCACCGACCTTGCCCAGAAGATTTCGCCTTTTTTGTCAGGCCAGAGAGGGATAAAAAGATGGGTTTTTGAAAAAATTTTAGAGTCGCGCGAGGATATAAAAGATTTGGGGTATGCAATAGAGATTATTTTAACTGAGTATGCCAAAAAGTTTAACTTAAGAGTATTGACAGTACCACTGCCAAAGGTTTCGCATGTGATGAAGGAAGAGAAGCTTGGGTTTATAAAAGGTGCTCAGCACAGGATGAAGATGTATTCAGATATAATAAAAGGTTATGTTAATCTCAAAAAAAGTAGGGATGGGCAATGAGTGAGGCTCTATTTTTGCCAGTAAAACCTGTCAAGATTGAGTTTGACAAATCAAGTATGGATCTTAAGGTTTATGTTGAGAGCCTTGATAACCTGAAAGATATTGACCTCATTGAAATTGAGCAAAGATTCAAGTCTCTTTTAGAAAGTTGCAGGGATGTTGAGATAAAACTTTTCAAAAGCAGAAACCTGGCGTTGGACGAACTTTTGAAAAAATATAGGTGGTTTTTGTTTTATAAAATTTCAAAAAAATGTAACGGTCTTAGCCATTTTTTGAGAGAATGCGAGATTGTGCAAAGTTCAAGCGGCTTAGATTTTTTGGTTCCAAATGGTATCAGAGATATTCTTTTTGAAAGAAAAGTAGATGTGCTTGTAAAGCAAATACTGTCTGAAGAGTTTGGAATAGTATGCGACGTGGATTTTAAGATTAAAGACTTTTTTATCCAGTTTGATACAAACCAAGAAGTAGAAAAATATCTCAGACTTAGCGAGGAAAAGGAAGAAGAAACTGAAAAAATTACAATTGAAAAAAGTGAGGTTGAGACAGACCCAACCATTATATTTGGCAAAAAGATAGATGAAAAGAAAGAAGTAACTCCTATTTCTTTTGTCAAAGTTGGCACTGATTGCGTGATCGAAGGTGAAATTTTTAATCTTGAGATAAAAGAGACTAAAAACAAGAATGTGCTCGTATACAAGCTTTACATCACGGACTATTTAAATTCAACCTTTGTAAAAATTGTTGCTAAGAAAGATAAAATTCCTACTTCAATTTCTATTGGAGATTATGTTAAGGTTGAAGGCAGAGTGGAATTTGACGATTTTGAAAAAGCGGTTGTGGTGAATGCTAAAAACATAAACAAAAGTCAAAAACCTCAGCGACTTGATACAAGCGATAACAAGAGAGTAGAACTTCATGCTCACACCAAAATGTCTGCTATGGATGCTGTGTGCTCTGCAGAGGAGATTATAAAATTGGCAGCTTCAATGGGACACAAAGCAGTTGCAATAACAGACCATGGAGTTGTTCAGGCGTTTCCGGAAGCACAGGAAGCAAGCAAAAGCTATAATATCAAAGTCATCTATGGGATGGA
>JGI24228J36427_100225_pt1 | contig 10874 bp, 12 predicted proteins | sample YelNatsi3bottle8_FD_36427 | JGI IMG/M metagenome (IMG submission 36427) | reverse complement strand
TGTTGTTGTTTGTTTACAAAATAATCATAAGTAATTTTTTCATACTGAGGAATTAAATTATTCATCACATATATAGCTACGACAGTTGTTGGTAAGAAAGCTATCAGAAGTGTAATAATTAATATTTTAAATCTTAGCTCCACCTTAATCCATCCTTTATTTCCCTTTATGTTAACCTTTTTGTTTGATTTATTTTTGTTCAAATTTAGTATAACACAAAATAGTTTGATATGTCATTTGTGAAATATTTCTAAACTATATTACTTCTTCTCTCTTAAAATATATATATAATCTTTTCCTACAAGCTCAAACGGCAGTTTATATCCTATTATCTGTCCTTTTTTTAAAACTTNTCCTTTTTGAACGGTTAAAACATCGATATTTTCAAGTCTATAAATTATACAACTATCTTGTTTTATAATAATATCAAAAGTTTCACCCTTTTTTATAACTTCTGTTATCTTCCCTTCACAGGGACTGAGAATATTAGTTTTCTTTTTAACTATAATAAAAATTCCTCCATCATCAGAGGATTGAATTTGACCATCTGCAGGATATATGTAGGAGGTAGAAGATAAACTTTTTGTCAANCTGTCTCTGTTCGGTGGTTTTGAAAAAGATAAAGGCTGTAAAAAATCTTTCGCCCATTTTGTTAATTCTGAATAAACTTTTTCATCACGCTGAAAATAAATTTTAGCCTTCTCAAACGGAAAATTTTTGATGCGAATATATTGATACTTTATTGCAAGGATAAAAATCAGAAATAGGACTACTAATATTGTTTTGATTATTAGAACTCTTGAACACTTTTTGTTTATTTTCTTTTTTCTCATTTTCATTACCTTCCTAAATTATTTTCAATTTAATTTCTATTCTTTCACATAAAAAAAGATGATAGCAAAGCAAACTTGCTATCATCTTCTCTGAATAATCTCTTTAATATCTTCAATTATGTTCGGAATGATATCAATTATCCTTTCAATACTGCTGTTTGCTGAAACATTCAAAAGTCTTATCTGATCTTGGGTTACAACCAAAAAAGCAATCGGCATAACAGAAATTCCAGCACCAGTACCTCCTGCAAAAAGCGGAGAATTTTCGTCGGTTTTACCGGGCTTGGTACTATCTTGTTTTATGTCACCACCACCTGCCACAAACCCAAATGAAACTTTAGAAACTGGAATAATAACAGCTCCTGCTGAGCTTTGAACAGCATCACCCACTATTGTGTTAACGTCAATCATCTGTTTTAAATTCTCCATCGTTGTCTGCATGAGCATTTCAATCGGATGAGCCAAGTTTAACACCACCCTTTTGTTTTTTTATTACCTTAAACCAATTGGTCAGAAGCTTTACAGGAAAAATCTTNACATAAATATTTAGTTGTAAAATACTTGACAAAAAGTNCTCTTGACAGAACGCTTTATAATCAAGCTTAGTATTCTGTCCACATGACATTAATATTCCCCAAATTGAATATATGCTTGCACTTAAAATACTCAAAATAAAAGCATCTGCACAGTAAATGCNCGCACGAATCTTCTCTACTTTCATTACAGTAGACAAAAGGAACATTCTTATGAGTTTAAATACCGTCTTGGTAGAAAAAGGTTTTGATTTTTTCTTTTTCGCTCCTTTTCCAGTAGAAAAATGTTCAACTCTTTTACACCCAGAAATAGGAATTTTTTTGTAAAATATATGCACATAAATTCCTAAAAAGTTAAACTTTACTCCAACAAAAAAGGCTTTTTCAACTTTTATCTCAATCAAAAATATTTTGGGTAAGCAAAGATAAATAACTAATATTGTAAAAAGCAAGAAATTTAAGAAAACTATCAATTTTTCTTATCAATGACNCTCAGAAAGTGTTGTGGTTTTATTAAAATTATTGCCACAAAAATAAAAGAGGATACATCAAATTGATGTATCCTCTTTTTGGATTTTTAAAATTTTCTCTTTGAGTTCGTCTATATCTTTAATACCAAGAGAAGTGTAAAAAAGTGAAGTTACCTCATACACAGCAGGCTTGCCAATTGTGTCCAGNCTTCCAGCTTCTCTGATGAGCCCCTTTTCTATAAGGCTTTTTATGACATTCTCGCTNCTGACCCCTCTTATTTTTTCTATCTCCTGCCTTGTAATGGGACCTTTCAACGCCACAATTGATAGCACTTCATACGCCGCCTGAGAAAGAGATATATACTTTTGCTCCAAGTCAAAGTACTCCCTTATATATCCTGAATTTTCTGGATTGGTGACCAAAACATATCCATTTTCCTGTTCGGTTATCAGAAACCCTCTGTTCTGTTGTAAATATTCCTGTTTTAGTTCCTCAATACAGCTTTTGACCAGTTGACTATCTACTTCTAAAATCTTTGCAACCTTTTGTACATCCAAAGGTTGAGTAGCCAAAAACAGTATACTTTCCACGATTGATTTTATCTTTATTCTTTCCATCTCTGTCTTACTACCTCTTCAAAATCTTTATGTCATCAAATACTTCTTGCTGATGAGCAAAAATATGACCAAGCTTGCACAGTTCTAAAATTGCCAAGAATCTGTAGATTATCTCTTCTTTTGAAATCCCTTTAATGAGGCTACTAAAATATAAAACTCCTTTTTGTTTAATATATTCAAAAACCTGTTTCACAACTTTCAAAATAGATATTGGCTGTTTTTTGGTAATCTCCTGAAGCTTTTGAATGCTCTCTTTTGGCAAATCCTGATTTTTTTGGCTAATGGCTAAATATGCTCTGCAAAGTTTTTTAATATCAAGCTGAGCTACAAACTCTTTTTTATTTTCCTTTAAAAGCAAATAATCTTGATTTGTTTTTCTATAACATTCCCTGTAAGGATAATTCTCTTTTAAGTAGACGGCGATCTGTTTGTATCTCTGATATTCTCTCAGTCTTTCCATAAGTTCCTGGCGCGGGTCTTGGTCTTCCTGGGTTTTGGGCAAAAGCATTCTTGATTTTATCTCTAAAAGTGTTGCAGCCATTACCATGAACTCAGAAACAGAATCTACATTGATTGTGTCTAAATGGTTCAAGTATGCCAAATATTGGTTTGTAATCTCGGATATAGGAATATCATAAATGTTTATCTTTTCTTTTTTTATAAGGTAAAGCAACAGGTCAAGAGGTCCTTCAAAGTTGGGAAGTTTAACCTCAAAGTTCATAACAGACCTGCCCTGTCCTTTGCTTCTTGTAATGTTCTTGATGCTATTTCTCTTGCTTTTCTTGCACCTTCACTTATAACTCCCAAAACATAGTCAAGGTCATTTTCAAGCTCTCTTCTTTTTGACTGAATTGGCTCTAAAAACCTTGAAATATTTTCAAATAGCCTCTTTTTACACTCAACACACCCTATTCTACCCTGCCTGCAGTCTTCTTCTGTTTCTGCTACAATCTCCTGACTAAATATCTGATGGTACGCAAAAACTGTGCACACCTCAGGATGCCCAGGGTCGTTCTTGCGAATCCTTGCAGGGTCTGTTACCATGTTCATTACCTTTTTTCTGACACTTTCCAAGTCTTCAGAAAGCGCGATTGTATTTCCATAACTTTTGCTCATCTTTCGACCATCTGTTCCAANAAGCACTTTAACAGTGTTAAGAATTGCTTGTGGTTCTGGAAAAGTCTGACCATACAAAAAATTAAACCTTCTTGCAATCTCTCGTGTCAGTTCCAAGTGCGGAAGCTGGTCCTCACCAACTGGCACAAGTTCAGCCTTGTATATCAATATATCAGCTGCCTGAAGACATGGATACCCCAAAAAACCGTATGTTGCAATGTTCCTCTCTTTTAATTCTCTCATCTGATCTTTGTAAGTCGGACACCTATAAAGCCAAGACAACGGTGTTATCATTGAAAATAAAAGATGAAGCTCTACATGCTGTGGAACATGCGACTGCACAAATATTGTGCATTTTTTCGGATCAAGACCACTCGCCAAAAGGTCTATCACAACCTGTTTGGTGTACTCTTTTAAATTTGACGTATCTTCATATCCTGTTGTCAGTGCATGCCAGTCTGCAACAAAAAAGAAACACTCATATTCATCCTGAAGTTTTACCCAGCTCTCTATCGCACCAAAGTAGTTGCCAAGATGCAAAATACCCGTTGGTCGTGTACCAGACAAAACTCTTCTCATTGTTTTCATTCTCCTCAAAAGTTTAATATTTTATTTTAAGGAAGAAGATTAACAATAAAATTGATAAAATTAGAAACAACAAAAGCAGTTGGCTCCAAGAAAAATGATAACAGAAAAGGTGCAAAAAATATGCATGCAATTAATATTATCTGTCCTACAATTTCGTATTTATAGTAAAACTCTACATATTTGTTCGGCGCAAAGATAAATAGAACCTTTGACCCATCTAAAGGCGGTATTGGCAGTAAGTTGAATATAGCAAGATAAAGATTAATTAAATATGCTTCTTGAATCATAATATAAAGGTATTTATTTGCAATTAGATTGTATTTGTAGATATATTTTAACACAACTGCAAAGATAATTGCTGAAAAAATATTCGCAACAGGTCCTGCTAAGGCNGTTAANCCCATACCTACTTTTGGATTTTTGTATTTTGTTGGATCAGTTACTACAGGTTTTGCCCACCCAAACTTAAAAAGAATTAGCGCTATTGCACCAAATAAATCTATGTGTGGTACGGGATTTAAAGTTATCCTTCCCTGCCGCTTGGGCAGATCATCACCTTGCATGTATGCAACAAGCCCATGAGCAGACTCATGTACCGAGATTGCAAAAAGCAGCCCTGGAATTCTTAAAAGCATAGTTATCACATCTGGCAAACTCATTACACATTCTCTCCAAATATAATTTTGTTAAATCTCCACATCGTTTCTGACAAGGTCTTCATATGTCTCACGCTTGACAATTACTTTTGCTTGACCATTTTTCAAAAGCACAACTGCAGGGCGCGGGAAACGATTGTAATTGCTCGACATAGAATAATTATATGCACCTGTTGCCAAAATAGCAAGATGCTGTCCCGTTTTCAGCTCAGGAAGCTTTATGTCTTTTATGAGTATATCACCAGACTCACAACACCTTCCCGCAATTGTATAAACTTTTGTTCGTTCTCCCAGCGGGTTTTCAACAACATATGCATCATATCTCGCCTGATACAGTGCATAGCGTGGATTGTCAGTCATACCCCCATCAACAGATGCATAGTTTCTGACATTTGGTATCTCTTTGATACTGCCAATTGTGTAAAGTGTAATTCCAGCCTCACCGACAATTGATCGTCCAGGTTCCAACACAATAAACGGTTTTTTTAGCCCTCTTAAGCTGCAAAATTCTTCTACCTCTTCAGCAATTGCTTCAATAAACTTTTCAATCTTAGGTGGCTCATCATGTGCAGTGTANTTTATCCCAAATCCNCCACCTAAATCTAATATCTCTATCTCGCAGCCAAGTTCATTTTTAAGCTTCAACATAAACTCAAGCATGACCCTCGCAGCAAGCTTAAACGGAGCTGTTTCGAAAATCTGCGAACCTATATGACAGTGAAGGCCAANCAAGTTTAGTTCTTCTTTTTGCAGCACTTTTTGAACCATAGAGAATGCCTCGCCATTTTCAAGTGCAACCCCAAANTTTGAGTCTATCTGCCCTGTTCTTATAAACTCATGTGTATGAGCTTCAATACCAGGTTTTATTCTGANCAAAACATCCGCCTTTTTGTTTTTTGTTTTACATATCAAGCTTAGCATGTCAAGCTCATCAAAATTGTCAAGTACAATCTTTACCCCTTTGTCAACTGCCATTTCAAGCTCATCATATACTTTGTTGTTCCCATGGAAAAATATCTTATCTGGTTCAAAATTTACAGAAAGTGCAGTGTACAGCTCCCCACCTGATACAACATCAAGACCTATTCCTTCTTCTTTTGCTATTCTACACATAGCCTTTGTGCAAAAAGCTTTTGATGCATAAATTATAAGACCATTTTCTCCAAAATATTTCTGCAGGGAAGACTTGAATCTATTGATATTTTCTCTTATCATTGTCTCATTCATAACATAAAGAGGAGTCCCATACATCTCTATAAGTTCAAGAAGATCAATCCCTTCCCAACAAAGGTTACCTTTTGGCGAAATTTCAAGATTGCATCTTAGCTGCATCTATTTTCTCCCCTCGCAATTTTAATGTTGAGAATAATTCTAACATACAATCGAAGAAAAATTCAATATTGCTTGTGCCAAAAAACCTATGCTGTTTCGATATTTGCCGCATCGTGAAGACCAAACTTTTCTATGGCCATCTCTCTCAGTTTATATTTTTGGACCTTACCGTTTGCAGTTGTNGGAAAACCATCAACAAATATAACATATTTTGGTGTCTTGTGCCGTGCAAGATTTGCTTTTACAAACTCTTTTATTTCCTCTTCGGCTACCTTACACCCATCCTTAAGGATTATAAACGCAGCAATCTCCTCACCATAAACCTTATCCGGCACACCCACAACCTGAACATCTTTTACTGCCGGATGTGTATATAAAAATTCTTCTATTTCGCGCGGATAGATATTTTCTCCACCTCTTATTATCATGTCTTTGAGCCTGCCAGTAATTCTTAAATATCCATTTTGGTCAATGTATCCTAAATCACCTGTGTGAAGCCAGCCATCTTCGTCAATAGCCTGTTTTGTTGCTTCCGGCATCTTGTAATATCCTTTCATAATGTTGTACCCTCTTGCGCATATCTCTCCAATAACACCGTTTGGAACCTCTTTTTTGGTATGAATATCTACAATTTTAACCTCCACACCTTCAAGTGGTTTTCCAACCGTGGATACCCTAAATTCAAGAGGGTCATCAACTCTTGTCTGAGTTATTACAGGTGATGCCTCTGTTTGACCATATGCTATTGTAATCTCTTTCATGTGCATCTTTTCGACAACTTCTCTCATCACCTTAATAGGACAAGGTGCTCCTGCCATTATACCAGTTCTCAGAGAAGAAAAGTCGAATTTATCAAAGTCCGGGTGCTGCAAGATTGCAATAAACATTGTNGGTACACCATGCAAACCAGTGCATCTTTCAAANTGNACTGTCTCCATAACTTTAAGAGGACTAAAATGGTCAAGCGGCACCATGGTGGCACCTTTTGTCACACATGCACCTATACCTAATACAAGTCCAAAACAGTGAAAAAACGGTACAGGGATGCACAGCTTGTCCTTGTATGTAAGTTGCATGCAATCTGCAATTGCGTTTGCGTTGTTGAGAATGTTTCTGTGTGTAAGCATAACACCTTTGGGAAATCCGGTGGTACCAGAAGTGTACTGCATATTTATTACCTCATCCGGCTCAAGGCTTTTTTGCCTGTGTATTAGCTCCTCATCAGAAACATTTTTACCAAGTTCAATTACCTCGTGCCAGTTATATATTCCATCATGGGAACCTTGCCCGACAAAAACAAGTCTTTTAAGACACGGTAGATTNGGATTTTCAAGCTCTCCTTTTTTGCANGCCTGAAGCTGTGGATTGAGTTTTTTCACAATCTCAAGATAGTTCGAATCTTTAAATCCTTCTGTGAATATTAAAGTGGAACTGTCAGATTGCCTAAGAAGATACTCAAGCTCATATATCTTGTAGTTGGTATTTACAGTAACAAGTACTGCTCCAATCTTGGCTAAAGCAAAAATTGAAATGAGATACTCAAGCCTATTTGTTGCCCATACAGCCACATGTTCTCCTTTTTGAATTCCAATNGCCATAAAGCCTTTTGCTGCATCGTCCACCATTTTTTTGAACTGGGAATATGTAAGGTAAATCTTTTCATGATGATAAATGACAGCAGGATTGTCAGCATACTTTGCAGCTATCATATCAAAATAGTCTGGAATAGTCATTTCAATAAAAGCCATTGAGCCATTGCCCCCTTAAAAAATTTACAAGCCTTTTACCTTACCCTACCTTTTAAGGTAAAAGGCTTTTGTTAATTTTAGATTATTATAAATTTTGAATGCATAAATTGTCAACAACAAAATCTTAGATATACTTCTTGATATGTCCTATTGCACTTTTTTCGATTCTTGACACCTGTGCCTGTGAAATTCCCACAATTCTTGCTACCTCCATCTGAGTTTTTCCCTTATAATAACGCAAATACAGAATTTCTTTTTCACGCTTTGTCAGTTTGCTGAGGGCATNCTTCAACGATATCTCCTCAAGCCAAACATTTTCGCATGATTTCTGGTCGCACAGTTTTTCCACAACATACATTGTGTCACTGCTATCTTGAAATACGGGTTCATACAAAGATATCGGCTCCTTAATGGAATCAAGCGCAAAAACAAGCTCTTCTTTGGTGATTGAGAGTTCTTTTGCTATCTCTTCCAATGTTGGTTCTCTGTGATTTTTATTTATATACTTTTCCTTTATTTTCAAAGCTTTATAGGCTGTATCTTTCAACGATCTTGAAATTCTCATAGAGTTGTTATCTCTCAGATACCTTCTTATCTCTCCGATTATCATCGGCACTGCATATGTGGAGAACTTGACATTTTGTGAAAGATCAAAATTATCAATCGCTTTTATAAGACCAATACAACCTACCTGGAACAAATCATCTAAGTTCTCGCCCCTGTTTGCAAACTTTTGGACAACACTCAAAACAAGCCTCAAATTCCCCTCAATAAAAATTCTCCGCGCTTCTTTGTCTCCTTCTTTCATCCTCTTTAAAAGCTCGAATTTTTCCTCATGGCTCAAAACGGGGAGAGTTGATGTGTTCACACCACAAATTTCTACCTTGTTCAATTTAATTACCTCCCCCTTTTTTTAAAACTTCAAGCTATTGTTTATTATTAACCTTGGGGAAGGCAATTATTCTGAAATAGATTTTCATATTATATAATCTTTGCCAGCTCTTTTTTGAGTCTTGTAATAATCTTTTTTTCTAAGCGTGAGATATAGCTTTGGGATATTCCCAGCATATCTGCAACCTCTTTTTGAGTCTTCTCACCCTCATCTCCAAATCCAAATCTTAGTTCAACAATCTTTTTCTCCCTTGACGGAAGNTTTTGAATTGCCTGCAAAAGCGCTTCTTTTTCTACATTACTCTCAATTCTATTGTAGATTTCCTCTGTATCAGTCCCCAGAACATCAGAGAGCAAAAGCTCATTGCCGTCCCAGTCAACATTTAGTGGCTCGTCTATCGACAGTTCAAGCTTTTTGTTAGAATTTCGCCTTAAAAACATCAAAATCTCATTTTCTATACATTTAGATGCGTAAGTAGCAAGTTTTATATTCTTATTTGGATTGTATGTATTTATTGCTTTAATCAAACCTATTGTGCCTATTGAAACAAGGTCTTCAAGGTTAACCTTTGTATTTTCAAATCTTCTCGCAATGTAGACAACCAGCCTCAAATTTCTTTCTATTAGCAGCTTTTTTAATCCTTCTTCTCCTTGGTAATGAATCCTGTATAAAATCTGGGCTTCTTCGTCAGGCGTAAGTGGCGGCGGAAGTGTGTCACATCCACCAATATAGAAAATTTCCATTATTTGGTTTTGAGAAAGTTTGAAACCAAGTTTTTCTAAGATTTTCAATACATATTGCAGAATCTTAGACTCAAGTTTCATAAAAATCACTCCTCCTTTAAAAAAATCAGATTAAATCAGGGCCGAGCAGTGCTGAGTACCTGTTTGAAATCTTTTTGTCATACAAGGCAATTGCCACATCTTTTTTTATCCATGTGTTTTTGTTCTCTGACACATAAAACTCATCGGGTATAACTCCCACCAAAACTCCATGTTCCTGNCCAATTGAATTGTAAGGTATCAAAACAATTCTGTTCCCCAAAAGNTCCTGAAGCTTTTCAAGATCCTTTGAACAGATATCTTTTGCGTCTTCACCCATCTCAAGAAGCTTTTTTTCAACAATTACAACAGGTTTGCCAGAGAAAGGTTCTTTTAAGTTATTGCCTGTATCTACATATCCCACACAGCTGTATTCTGACTGATTTATCTTGAATCTTATATACCTTATGANTGAATCTTTGTAGACCTTTTTAATTACAAGCTCATACGACAGCTTGAACACAATTAGCGAAATGCCAAGTGCAAGTAGCACGTTTTTTAGTTTTAGCTGCACAGAGTACTCAATACTATTTCTTGAAATATAATAAACGAAAAATCCCATTCCACCAAACATAATTGTTACAAGGTAAAAGCTGAGAAGTTGTCTGATAAAGCCAAAAAAGTTTTTTGGCAAAAAGGTAAAATATACAAGAAAAATTGAAACAATTATTTTCCCAACAGGAGAGTACAAAAATTGCAGAGGCTGATAAAATTGAAACAGCGAATAAAAAGCCCCAAGCATACTTATGAGCAAAATCTTAAAACTATTAACATTTGTTTTGAGTAAATATGATGTCACAAGAAGAATAAAATAATTTATAACTAAATTTTCCAATATATATACATCTGCGTAAATAATCATNTTCTCGCCACTATTTGTCCTCAAAAGAGTTATTTCTAAGTAATAATTATATTCCTGCAAAGGTAAAAATTATGTCAAAAAAGTTTCAACTGGTCCTCCTTACCAAAAACAAATTTCTAACAATTTTTTGCAAAAAATAAACCATTTTTTATTTAACCACTGAAACTCTGTACCAATACCAAGCAAAAAATTTTTAGCATTAAAAGAGTACTTGAGAGAATACAAGGATTAAACTATTTTCGTGTGTATGACAAAAGATTGTTAACTTTAATTTCCAATTATTTTCGGATAGATATAATTCAGAAGTTATGTTAAAATAAAGAGTAACAACAGCTACAAAGTATTTGTTGTTTTTAATAAAGTTTGAAATCGATTTCCTTTTAATGATAAGAAACAATTTTACTT
>JGI24228J36427_100213_pt1 | contig 11178 bp, 9 predicted proteins | sample YelNatsi3bottle8_FD_36427 | JGI IMG/M metagenome (IMG submission 36427) | reverse complement strand
GCAAAAGGTCTTGCTGACAATGGGTATAATTACAAACAGATTATAAAACACTATTACACAGGAGTTGAGATTGAAAAAAGATGAGAAAGTGGAAACTTAGCGACTTTCACTATGATCTGCCAGAAGAACTAATAGCACAAAAACCAATTGAGCCGCGGGATGCCTCTCGCCTTATGGTAATTCATCCAGATGGCAGAATAGATCACAGGATTTTTCGTGATATTGTTGAGTATTTGAATGAAGGTGACTGCCTTGTCCTCAATAACTCAAAAGTCATTCCTGCACGCTTAATTGGGCAAAGAGAGGACACTGGCAGTTTTATTGAGTTTTTGCTCATAAAAAGACTTGGCATAGATACATGGGAGGTTATGACACGCCCTGGCAAAAAGGCGCGAAAAGGAAGAAGATTTGTATTTGGAGATGGAAGACTAAAAGCCGAGGTTCTTCATGTAAACCAAGATGAAGGTACGCGGATTGTCAGATTTGAGTATGAAGGTGTATTTGAAGATATTTTAGAAAGCCTTGGCGAGATTCCACTTCCACCTTATATAAAAGAAAAACTTGAAAATGTAGACAGGTACCAGACAGTTTACAGCAAAGTGCCGGGGTCTGCTGCAGCACCTACCGCGGGGCTTCACTTTACAGAAGAACTTCTGGATAGAATATCAAAAAAAGGTGTTCAGACTCTTTATGTTACACTTCATGTTGGACTTGGCACATTTAAGCCTGTAAAGGTTGAGAATATTGAAGAACATAAGATGCACGAGGAGTATTATGAGATATCTGAAGATGTGGCAGAGAGAATAAATGAGGCAAAAAGGCTTGGCAAAAGAGTAATTGCAGTTGGGACAACTTCATGCAGGGTTTTGGAATCAGCAGCAGTTGAAAAAGGCTTGGTAAAAGCACAAAAAGGATGGACAGATATCTTCATCTACCCAGGTTATGAGTTTAAAATTTTAGATGGGCTTGTTACAAATTTTCATCTTCCAGATACAACCTTGATGATGCTTGTTTGTGCATTTGGTGGGTATGAGAGAATAATGAATGCATACAAAATAGCTGTTGACAAGCGTTATAGATTTTTCAGCTTTGGAGATGCTATGTTGATTTTGAAATAAACTTCGTACCATTGTGAAGTCAGAAATAATAGTTTTAGTGACAAAATACAACCAGTACAATATTTCCCAATTTACAATTGAGAGATATTTGTATATAATAATTTAAAATTCAGCTCAAGGAGATGTAAAAAGATGGATGAGATAAAGCAGATGCTAAGTCTTGTTCTGGAAAAGGTTAATACCATAAATGAAGGTTTAGATGAGGTAAAACAGCGACTTGACAGGGTGGAGGAGCGACTTGACAGAGTTGAAGAACGCCTTGACAGAGTAGAGCAGAGGCTTGATGTGCTTGAAAAGAGGGTTGACAAGCTTGAGGTTGAGACAACCAAAAATTCTGTTATGCTTGAAGACCTCAAGAGAAAGCTTGAACTTATGGCTGAAATTCAAGAGTCCTATATGCAGCAAAATGCACGAGAGCATGAAGAGCTCAAGAAATACATAGATGACAGAATCTCAATTGTTGAGCTTGCGGTGTGAGAAGGCTTTCTGATGATGTCAGAACTCTAAAAGAAGATGTAAAAGAGCTGAAAGAGAAGAGAGTAAATGTTGAGGTCTTTTATGANATNCTTGGAAGACACGAGGTTGAGATAAGCAGGCTCAAAAAGGCTCTTCCCAGTGCAAGTTAAAATTTAGCCCATGAAAAATAAAAAGCCCTTTTTGGCAGAGGATATTGTAAATCTCTTGGTTGCCAGAAAGGGCATTTTTGTTTTAGTAAAAGTATTTGTGATATAATAAAGTAAATCCAAAAATTTTGAACAAGGATGAGATGGAAAATATGTCCCAATTTTCAATTCCCCCTCTGCAGCAGTTAAAACAGTTTAAATATCTCACTGAGCCAAATGCAGAAAGGTACAGGGCTATTATGAGGTTTTGCTTTTTAAATCACATGCAGTACAAAAACAGGCTGACAAAGGACGAAATATACAGCTTTTTAAAGACTCTTCCAAACTTTTCTGAGTACACAGAAGAGATGTGCGAGCAAGACCTCAAAAGCCTTGTTGACTGGGGTAATCTCAAATCTACCCAAGATACCTCTAAAACAGCAACCTTGCAAGAGTTCAAAAACAAAAGGTTTTTGTACGAGCTTACCTCAATTGGACTTAGGATAGAAAGGTTTTTGTTTGAGCTTGAAAATTCACAGGAGACAAAAGCAGAGCTAAACCCAAAACACATAGAAAAGATATACAGGCTTTTGCTAAGCATTGATTCTGTCTTAAAAGACCCCCAAAAACAGGCAGTTGATTGGTGGGATGAGCTAACAAGCGCATTTGAAGAGATAGAAAAAAGCTATACAGAGTATATTTCTATGCTGACATCCTCTGAATATGAAAGCCTAATGATAAAAGAAAAGTTTTTAGAATATAAGTCAAAACTTGTACATTACCTTTACAATTTTCACGACATGTTCCAAAGTTATCTGCCAAGGATAAGAGCTCTTTTTTTGAACCTGCCACAGTACAAGGTGGATGAGCTTTTGATGTACATAATTCAGGCTGAAAAGGACCATCCCAAAAATATATTCAGAGATAGCAGCACAATAGAAGGGTACATCAAAGGCAGATGGCAGAATATAAAAGATTGGTTTGTAAGTCCAAACGGGCAGGCAGAAAGACTTCTTGAGCAGATTCAGCAGATAATAAGGAAGGTTTCAAGTTATGCAGCCAGACTTTCAGAGTCATCAACACTTAAAGTAAACAGGACAGAGGAGTATAAGCATTTAGCAAGACTGTTTTCAAATCTTGACATATCAGAGTGTCATAAGTTGTCTGCTGTTGTATTTGGTGTGATGTGTCCAAAATATATCACAGGCGACTTTCCAAGAGCCACCGAGTCAACAGCGATTAGCATTCTTGACCTTCCAAGTTTTAAAGTGCCTTTGAAATCACGAGGAAGATTAATAAGAGAAAAGATCAAGGTGGTCCCTGCAAGCGAGTTTTCTGAAGAGAAGAAGAAAAGGTTTGAAGAGTACAAAAAGAAGATTGAAGAAGAAAATGAGCTTTTGCAAGGCCTCCTTAGGGGAAACAAAATAGAGTTTGAAAAGCTTCCCAGGATTACACCAGAGGTAAGAAAAAGGCTTTTTGTGTGGCTGTCACGAGGCCTTAGCAGCAAAGTGGCAAACACTGACTCTGGCAAAAAGTTTAGAGTCATAAGACCTCAAGATGGCAAAAGGTGTATCTTAGAGTGCACTGATGGCAAGATGGACATGCCAGCGTATGTCCTTGAGTTTGTTGAGGAATAACAAAAACCTTTGCGAAAGAAGGAAGAGCAAAAATATGAGTGATCTTTTGAAGCTTCTTGAGAATTTTTGGATATTGAAAGAAGAGGATAGTGAGACCTTTTACCAGCTCAAAAACCTTGATAAAGAGACAAGAGAGTTTATTATGAAAAACTTGGGTCTAAAATTTATAACAACCTCAAACATGGTAAAACTTGAAAAAGTGCCGCTTGTACCAAAAGAGTATATGGGAGTGCTTGATTTTGAAGAGCCGCGAGACTATGCATTTTTGTGTCTTGTCCTTGCCTTTTTAGAAGATAAAGGGCCAGAAGACCAGTTTTTGCTTTCCAACATCACAGAGTATATCAGGATGAACTTTCCAGATGAAGAGGTTGACTGGACGCTTTACTCCAACAGGCGTTCTCTAATCAGGGTGCTTAAGTTTTGCGAGAAGATGAGGATGATAAGAATTGACGATGGGAACCAGGAAGAGTTTGCAGAAAATAGTGAGGCAGAGGTGCTTTACGAGTCAACAGGAATCTCACGATATTTTATGAGAGTGTTTCCCAAGAGCATTACTGAGTACAGCAGCTGGCAGGAGATTTTAAATAGTGAATTTGAATTTGCAAATGGAATTTCACAGCCTATATCAGATATCAAAAGAATTAAAGCCTACAGAGGGCTTGTTGTTGATGGCAGCGTCAGTTTTGAGAATGAGGATGAGCTTTTGTATATAAAGCGTCAAAAGGTTAACATTACGTCAGAGCTTGAAAAACATCTGCCAGAGGCAAGCTTTCATATATTCAAGTCTTTTGCGTTTTTAGCTATTAGCGAGAGTTATAAAAATACCTATCCTGATGATAGCAACCTTTGCGATATTCTTCTTTTGGTGGCAAGCGAGCTTTTATCAAAGATAGAAAAGGGTGAATACACCCTTCATCCTACAAATGAGACCTTGGAGATTCACGTAACCTCTTTAAAGTCCATTTTAGAAGATGTACAAAAGCAGTACAAAAACTTTTGGAACAAAGAATGGCGAGAAAAAAGCCTTGAGAAGGTGTTTGACGAGTTTTTAAAGCTTTTGTGTGAACTTGGATTTGCAAAACTGCAAGAAGACGGATTTGTTGTGATCTATCCAGTTTATCTGAAAGTAGTTGGCGAGTACCAAGTTTCAGATGAAGCTGAAGAGAGTATTTAAAGAAAGAGCATTTTGAAAAAAGAACAAGATGGAGGTTTTTTGATTCAAGATGAGCAAAGAACACAGATGGGTGCTATCCCGAGCGGGTGTTTTTAACTACTGGTACTATGATGAGGAATATTTTGATTTTTACGACGGCAGGATGTTGATTCGCGGGCCAAACGGTTCTGGAAAGTCTGTCACAATGCAGAGTTTTATAACCCTTCTTTTAGATGGCAACTATCATCCATCCAGGCTTGATTCTTTTGGGTCAAATGCAAGAAAGCTTGAGGACTATGTCTTAGGCGAACAGGATATCTCAGGGAAGAATGAGTCAACAGCATACCTTTTTTTGGAGTTCAAAAAGGAAAACATATTTGTTTCAATAGGGATGGGTATGAGAGCAAAAAGAGGCTCAGGTGTTGACTGCTGGTATTTTGTCTTGACAGACAACAGAAGGTTTGGGATTGACATATTCTTCTATGAAAAGATAAACGGACAGAAGATTCCACTCACAAGAAGAAAGTTTGAAAACCTGATTGGCAATGGTGGCAAGGTTTTTACAAGCAGAAGAGATTATATGCAAGAGGTGAACAAGATCCTGTTTGGGTTTGAAAACGTGGAAGACTTTGAGAACTTGATAGATTTGATAATCCGTGTAAGAGCACCAAAACTTTCAAGGGATATAAAGCCAGACAGGATATGCGGTATTTTGCAGGAGTCGCTTCCTGCACTTTCTGACAGTGACCTTCGCAGCCTTTCAGAGTCAATTGAAAACATGGACAAAATCCAGACAGAGCTTAAAAACTTAGAGACAATCCAATCTTGCCTTGAAAAGATAAAAAAAACATATGATGAGTACAACAAATTTTTAATGTACCAAAGAATTTCTGAGCTGATAGAATCACATAAAAAACTGACAAAAGCCACAAAAGAATATGAAATGCTCTCAGGTGACGTTCAAAAACTTACAGATATAGAATTAAAGCTGAGAAATAGTCTTGATAGTATTGAAAAGGAAGAACAGACGTTGAAGTTTAGGCTTGAGAGTATAAAAGAAAGTGATATATTTAAGCTTCAGCAGAGGTATGTTGAGCTGAATGCTGAAATTGAAGATTTAGAAAGTCAGAAAACTTTAAAACTTTCAAGTTTAAATGACCACATGCAAAGGCTCTCTCAGGCAGATGCTGACATCAAGCGCACAAAACAGGAACTTTTGAATTCTCAGAATTTAATAAAAGACTATATTCAGCAGAGTAAAAAGTTGCTTGAGAGTTTGAATATGCAAAGGTTTTCGGATGTACTTGATATTTTTGAAAAAGATAAGCAAAAGAGTTTAGACATTCTAAAGTCTGAGCTAACAAGCTTCATAGCTGACGTAGAAAAGGCTCTTAAAAACTATGATACCTTGCAAGATGTGCAAAAGGACTTAGATACCCACCTAAAGAGGCTTGACCATACCAAAAATGATCTTCAAAAGTACCAAGAGGAGTTAAATCTTTTAATTCTTCAGCTTGAAGATGCCAAAAATCTCCTAAAAAGCAAGATCAAGAGCTATTTTGACCAAAACCAGGTTTTAAAAGCAGAGGTTGATGATATAACTTTGATGTTTCAGCTGATAAACACAATTTCACAAAAGGGTGAGTATGAAGGAGTAAAGAAGATTTTGAATGATGTGTATAGCAGGCATTATTTGTCAATCTCAGATAACTTGCGCAAGCTTGAGTTTGAAATGAATCTACTCAAAGAAGAAATTAAAGAGAAAAAGCAAAGGATTGAGGAGATTCAAAGCCAAAAAGATGAGTTTATACCATCTTCAGAGAAACAAAAAAAGGTAAGGCAAAGACTTTTAGAAAAAGGTGTGCCGTTTGTACCTTTTTACATGGCAGTTGACTTTAAAGCGGGTATAGATGAGAGCTTAAAAGCTGTGATTGAGGATGCACTTTTTGAGCTTGGAATTTTAAATGCTCTTATTGTGCCAGAAAAGTACAAGAATGAAATTGATGAACTTTTGGAAGATGAAAAGGAAGTTGTGCTTTTTCCAAAGCCGGCATACTTTTCTCACACATTAAATGAGTATCTTGAGGTTGCAAACTTTGAAAATGCAGAAGGTTTGATTAATGAGGTTGCAGCTGTAATTGACAGTATCCACATAAATCCTGTGGATGATGGAATATATGTGTGCGAAGATGGGCGGTTTGGAAATGGTATATTAAAAGGGAAGACAACCACACATGAACAACCAAGGTATATAGGCATTGAAAACAGGCGAAGGTACAAACAAATGCTAATTTTGCAGCTTGAAGAGGAGATTCAGAGCCTTACAAAAGAGTTGGAAGAAAAGAAAGCCGAGGCCAATTTTCTAAAATCCCAGCTTGAGGTTTTAGAACTTGAGAAGAAGAACTTTCCAACATCTGCAGACTTAGACACTGCCTTTGACATGATAAGTGGGGTTGAGAAAAATATTTCAAAGCTTCAGATTGAGATTGAAACTCTTGAAGAGAGAATAAAAGAGCTGACGAATAAACAAAATCTACTGAAGTATGAAATTTCACTAATTGCAACAAAGTTATCACTGTCATCTTCAAAAGAGGTTTTTGCAAAGGCAAAACAAGACGCAAATGCACTTTCTACTTTTCTTTTGCGTCTTGAGGCTGAGGCTTTGCACAAGCAGGAAATTGAAAAGACGTACCAGAGCCTAAACAGGTTATATGAGCAGATAAAAGAAAGTGTAGATACTTTAAATGGCGATGTTCACAGGATTTCTGAAAAGTTAGAGGTTTTAAAACTTCAGAAAGAGGAGATTGAAAAAAGACTTTCGAGCGAAGATGCTCAAAGACTTTTTGATGAGCAGAGAAGAGCGGTTGAGCGGCTTGAGAACATCCCAGCTGAGAGAAAAAGACTTAATGAAAAACTTTTTGAGGTGACTTCTCAAAAAGCAGCAGCTGAGCAAAAGCTTGAATTTTCAAAACAGGAGCTGCAGTCAATTGAAAGTGAATATAAATTAGCCTTGGCCGCATTTAAGATAGAGCTTGGATTTGGTTTTGTTTTCAAAGGGATAGAATTTGAAGATGATCAAAAGCTTTTAGAGTTTGCAAGGTCAAAGGAAAATGAGCTAAAAGAGTATTCTCAGAAGGATTTTTCTTCGATACTTCAGAGGCTTATGTCCATCCATTACACAACACAGATTCAGCTTGCAGAGTTTGGAGCAAACCTTGTTGATTGGAAGGACGACAAGACAGCCTACAAAAGGTATTTGTGGACTTGCAGAAAAGAAGGAAGACTTCTTTCACTTTACCAGTTTATAGATGAAATTGCAGCAGAGATTGCTGAGAAAAAGAACTTGATAACAGAGAGCGAAAGAGAGCTTTTTGAAGAGGTTTTGGCAAAGAACATAGGCTTTAAAATTTCAAGAAAAATCATGCTTGCTCAGGACTGGGTTAAGAGGATGAACGAGCTTATGGCAAATTTGTCTACATCAAGTGGTCTTACATTCCGGCTCTCTTGGGAACAGAAAAGGCAAGAGGCAGAGGATGAGCTTTCTACAGGTGAGCTGGTAAAGCTTTTAAGCAAAGACCCTCTTGCCGCAACAGATGAAGACAGAAACAAGATTGCAATGCATTTTAGGTCGCGCATAGAAAAGGCAAAAAAGTACCAAGACAACCCAGAAAACTTTGCAACGCTCTATGAGATAATCAAAGAGATTCTTGATTACAGGCAGTGGTTTGAGTTTAGGCTCTACTACCAAAAGGTAGGGGAAAGCAGAAAAGAGCTTACGAACAATGCATTTGACAAGTTCTCTGGTGGTGAGAAAGCACTCTCCATCTATGTTCCACTTTTCGCAGCGCTCTGTGCTAAATACCAAAGTGCTGCAAACTTTGCGCCGCGGATAATTGCGCTTGACGAGGCGTTTGCTGGTGTTGATGAGAACAACATTGAAAATATGTTTGATTTGATTGAAAAGCTTGAATTTGACTATATAATGAACTCTCAGGTTTTATGGGGAGATTACAAAACAGTGCCAGGACTTTGCATATACGAGCTTTTGAGAGAGAACAATCAGCCATCTGTGTTAAAAGTAAAGTATGTCTGGAACGGGTACAAGAAGGTGTTGGTTGAGGTATGACAAAAGATAAGATTTTCGATGAGTGTGTTGAGTACTTTTCGCAACCAGGATTTAAGCGTGCGCTGGAGCTTATTTACCAAAAGTATAGGTCTTTGGGGAGATTTTCTGGCAAGATTATTCTGGAAAATCCGTCTGAAGAGGAAAAAGAGGCTTTGTCACGGTATCTTAGAAGGGTTTTGAGAGGCGAGAAGGTTGTCATTGATGTGAAAGACTTTGCCGTGACAAAGTTTCAGGACACTAAGTTCTCAGGGCTTGATTTTAAAAGCATCTTGTCAGCTGTTTTGAGAAAAGAGGTTATCACCAAAAAGGAAGAAAAGGAGTTAGAAAAGGAAAGGGTATTGAACTTTTTTGAAAGTTTATCAGCACATTTTGACAAAGATGAAAATGCTGCAGTGGTTTTAAATGCTTTTAAAGAAAATTTCAAATCATTTGAGAGCTTTTACAAAAAGTATTCACAAAAAGAGTTTTTAGAGATGATGAAAAAGGTCATAGAAGCAATTTTAAAAAGACCACAAAGTCCTGAGACTTTGGCTATTTTTGCAACAAGGGTTACAGGCAACCCTCACTTTTTTGATGATGAACAAGATGCAGGAAAGATATTTTTAAGGCTTTTGAGTATTATAAACGGTAGAGAGTTTCCACGAAATGCAGAGGAAAAATCAGAACTGCTTTTTGATAACAACATCTTAATTGATGAGCTTTCAAACTGGTGCTTGGTGTATAACATTGGTGGATATACTGAAGAGGGAAAAGAGGATGAAGGACTCAAGTGCTTTAGCAATCACAACAAACCACTGATTTTGCCACTTTATACTGTAAAGGATTATAGAGGATTTTTTGCATACTCAAATAAGCTTGTGGTTGTTGAAAACCCCGCTGTATTTTCTGCGATTGTGCAAAGAGTACCAACTATTTCTGTTGTCTGCACAAATGGGCAGCTGAAGTTATCTACCAAAATAATCATTGAAAGTATTGCAAAGACAAATATACTTTTGCTGTACTCAGGTGACTTTGACCCAGAAGGGCTTTTGATTGCAGACAAAGTAATTCAAAGCTTTGGTGCAAGACCTCTTTGTATGGATGAAGACTCCTATCTTTTGGCACTGTCTGAGAATAAGATTGATGAAAGGCGCCTGGAGATGTTAAAGAATGTAAAAAGTGAGCAGCTTCAAAATGTCTGCCAGAAGATGAAGGAGCTTCAGCTTGCTGGGTATCAGGAGAGGATTGTAGATAGGATTGTAGAGAAGTTAAAAAGTTAATATTTGAATAATTTAATTTTCTAATCAAATTTTAATCTCTTTATAATAATCTTCTAATTATTCTCCTACATAATTATTCTCACGAGCAGCTGCTCGAATAAAAATGTAGGGGGTAGATAAAAAAATGTTGAAACAAGTTAAAAAATTTGTGGTGCCATTGCTTGCAGTAGCTTTTGTCCTGAGCTTTGTAATAGGATATGCAAATTCACACTCTATTACAAATTTTACCAAACAAGATAGTCTTGTTAAAAAACAGGCGACACAAGTTCAGAATCAGAATCAAGATTATAATTCATCAGAAGGAAAGAATGTAGACAATCCAAAAGACAATGATATTGAAAGAGCTGATTATGGGCAGAATGTAGACAACACAAAAGACAATTGTTGATAATAGTATTAAATTCACTCAACACATGGGTACTATTGAAATATCAGCCACAAAAATTTTTGATAAAGTAAAGATAGTTATTGAAGATAATGGTATTGGCATACTACGGAAGGAAATACCAATAATATTTGACAGATTTTATAGAGTTGACAAAGTTCGAAGCAGAACTGCAGGTGGCAGTGGCTTGGGGTTGTCAATTGTAAAATGGATAGTTGAAGCACATGGTGGCAATATTTCAATTGAAAGTAACGTTGGGAAGGGGACAAAGGTGATTGTATTATTGCCCACCTGAGGAGGAATTAATGGTGCCAAGTGATGTTAGATAATTGGTTTCAATAAAGCTTTACTTGCTTCAAGTAAATGAGTATGATAATACAAGTAAATAGAAAAATAAATTGAGTGGTGATGTTAGCTGTGTCACTCTGGCTGGGTTAGGGCAGGAGATATGGGAAAAAAGTGAAAGTACAAAATTTATCGAAGAGATAAGAGAAGAATGGGAGCATTGAAGGTTGAAAATTGTAAAAGAGATTGGTATTATAATATTTAGATGAATTGCTTAATCAAACTGACAGAGTAAATATAGATAAGGACCAGAATTAAATGCACCAAGATAGTCGGAATTATTCTTAAATAGCACCACGAAGGTGCTGTAAATATTGAGAATCGGTGTAAGATAAATTAAACAAAAGTAAGATCAAAGATTTTGAGAACAAAGCCCACGAAGGGTGAGAATTTCACCTTTTTGTGGGCTTTATTATTTTATTTGCAAATATACACAAAGGAGGTAAGAAGCCAATGAGGGGCAGAGATTTTTGTTCGTATTACTTTAAGGCAAGAAAAAAGTCAATAAGTATTCTTACAATTTTGGGTCTTTTCTTCTTAATTATATCCAGCA
>JGI24228J36427_100191_pt1 | contig 11880 bp, 9 predicted proteins | sample YelNatsi3bottle8_FD_36427 | JGI IMG/M metagenome (IMG submission 36427) | reverse complement strand
CAAGTTTACATCCCTCATAGTTCAGATAAAACACTTTGTTGAATATTAGCATTGACATAGGTATGATAAGTTTACATCCCTCATAGTTCAGATAAAACTATCTTGCACCATAGCCCATGCTCTTCATGTCAAGCACGTTTACATCCCTCATAGTTCAGATAAAACCCGTTACGGTTGAGTGTACCGTCTGGCTCCCGCACGTTTACATCCCTCATAGTTCAGATAAAACGCACCAGCTTTTAATAAACAAGGTTTCTGGCTACCGTTTACATCCCTCATAGTTCAGATAAAACCATATCCAAACGCCATAAGTTGCCTTGACGCTTGCAAGGTTTACATCCCTCATAGTTCAGATAAAACTCCTTGATGCAGTTTTTGTCTTTATTGCAGCAGTGTTGTTTACATCCCTCATAGTTCAGATAAAACCCTGCAACGCGCTAACAACTGTTCAAAAACACTTCGGTTTACATCCCTCATAGTTCAGATAAAACGCTATTGTTTGTGCCATAGTCAAAGTTTGTATGAGGTTTACATCCCTCATAGTTCAGATAAAACGCATATATCTTACCATTGCTATGTGAAGTTACACCTAGTTTACATCCCTCATAGTTCAGATAAAACCTTTTACAAAAGAAGAAATTGCAAGAATGAGTCCAGGTTTACATCCCTCATAGTTCAGATAAAACTCTGTCTTTTTATTTCTTCGACAATTGCGTAAAGCTCACTGTTTACATCCCTCATAGTTCAGATAAAACCATATTCAAAAAGGGCAATTGCATTATCAGGTGTTGCGTTTACATCCCTCATAGTTCAGATAAAACCATTTTCAAGCCTCCTTAGAAAAATTTAGCTGCCACGGTTTACATCCCTCATAGTTCAGATAAAACTTTGTTCTAAACTTGTCAGCACTCTCATCACCAACCTTGTTTACATCCCTCATAGTTCAGATAAAACTCTGCTTTTTCTAACGCTTGTTGCTAAATGAACGCGTGTTTACATCCCTCATAGTTCAGATAAAACATGGACGCAGCAATGAGACAGGCTGCGCAAGATATCAGTTTACATCCCTCATAGTTCAGATAAAACCTTTCATTAGCTGACCGCATTTTTGGTGAAACGGAAGGTTTACATCCCTCATAGTTCAGATAAAACTTACCATCAATGTAAATCAAATAAATCTCGCCATTCTCGTTTACATCCCTCATAGTTCAGATAAAACATGCTTAACTATTGCTTAACTATATAGTAACAAAGAAGTTTACATCCCTCATAGTTCAGATAAAACATACCGGTATCAAGAAAGCTTGAACAGGAAACAAACGTTTACATCCCTCATAGTTCAGATAAAACCGCCATTCTGTTGCTTCAGGCCAGTATAAAATAAGAGCGTTTACATCCCTCATAGTTCAGATAAAACAAGTGAAGATAAACCTATTGCTACAACTGAACTATAGTTTACATCCCTCATAGTTCAGATAAAACACGCTGCCTCTCCGGTGTGCAGGAGGTAAGATTAAAGTTTACATCCCTCATAGTTCAGATAAAACCCTTGTTATACCTGTTGCTAAACTAATTAACCTTGCGTTTACATCCCTCATAGTTCAGATAAAACAAATCCGCCAAATCCTCCGTCACCTCCAAAGCTGTCAGTTTACATCCCTCATAGTTCAGATAAAACAAACACTTATAAACCCTTCATACTGAGAATTGTAATTGTTTACATCCCTCATAGTTCAGATAAAACGTTCAAGAGCTTCAACTCAAGCAAAACCGACTACAGTTTACATCCCTCATAGTTCAGATAAAACGCTGCGGGGAGTGGCGGGGAAAAGATTCTATGCTGAAGTTTACATCCCTCATAGTTCAGATAAAACTGTCGAAGACGATGAGGCATGGGAAAGCATTCTCAAGTTTACATCCCTCATAGTTCAGATAAAACATTTTACGTAGTCGATAATGCGTCTGCTGCACTTGCAGTTTACATCCCTCATAGTTCAGATAAAACTATTGTAACTCTTTTCACTATAGCATGGAACAAAAATGGTTTACATCCCTCATAGTTCAGATAAAACCGCCTCCCTCCCTTCGGGGAGATTATCATCAACTATGGTTTACATCCCTCATAGTTCAGATAAAACACATACAGAAAACGACGGATTTGTTCGTTATATTTGGTTTACATCCCTCATAGTTCAGATAAAACCGAGAGGCTTGGTCATTCTCAAATTTCCATCACAAGTTTACATCCCTCATAGTTCAGATAAAACACGAATCCAAATTCGAGTATAGAGATATATAGTCAACGTTTACATCCCTCATAGTTCAGATAAAACACAGCAGCAGACATACTCAAAGTTACAGCTGCTAACGGTTTACATCCCTCATAGTTCAGATAAAACCAACACTTGCACAATTTGATGGTCTTTTAAAAACAGCGTTTACATCCCTCATAGTTCAGATAAAACGCAGAAATTTGTGAAATACTTTTAGAATTGAACAAAAAGTTTACATCCCTCATAGTTCAGATAAAACACAACGCCTGTGCCGACGGGTCAATATATATGCGATGGTTTACATCCCTCATAGTTCAGATAAAACGCTGGTATCTTACAATTGCCTGTTCGCATAAAAAGCGTTTACATCCCTCATAGTTCAGATAAAACTATTTTTTAGGTTGTGTTAAGATTGAAGAAAAAAAGAAGTTTACATCCCTCATAGTTCAGATAAAACGCTTACTGAAGACGAAGCAGAAAAGCTTATAGAAGCAGGTTTACATCCCTCATAGTTCAGATAAAACCCCCTCCAAAAAAGAAGAGCACCTGAGAATCAACTCTCGTTTACATCCCTCATAGTTCAGATAAAACTGGTCTTGCAACGCTTGAATAGCAGCTTTATCCTCCGTTTACATCCCTCATAGTTCAGATAAAACTAGTATTTGAAACAACCGTCGCAGCACAGATACCAGCGTTTACATCCCTCATAGTTCAGATAAAACTCTTTTGCAATGTCCTTCTTATCCTTCTCTGTCAAGCTGTTTACATCCCTCATAGTTCAGATAAAACTTTGAAATTTGCAACATTGACTTTTCAATGTAAGAGTTTACATCCCTCATAGTTCAGATAAAACCATGCTATTCATCCTCCTTTTTCTTTATTCTTTTAAAGTTTACATCCCTCATAGTTCAGATAAAACCCCATTAAGAATAAATTCCCTCTTTGCCATGCTACATCTATATTATAACCTAATTAACAAATTATCCTCAACAAAAATAAATTGCAGCGAGGGGATGGTTGGAATTTGTTAGAAGTTGGTAAAGTGCTTTGAAAGCCTTGTAGGAAAAGAAGGCAGAAACTTTAAAATAGTTACAAGCCTCGCTGCAAAATGGTTAGTTTTGGAAATACTTATCCATCAATAGATTCATTTTAAAATCGTCAAATTATAATAGAATCATAGTTCTTTTCTTGTCCCAAAACTTTTTTATTGCACACGAGTTTATATTCCATTTCATAAAAGTACACCGAATCTTCATCCTTTTCTATAACCGATAAAAGTTCTCGTTTGCATTTTTCAAGCTTGCCAAGTGTAATTTCTCCTTCAAATACTGAATTTTGAACCCATGTGAAGTATTTCTTCAAAATCTTTCTTACCTTGTTGACTCTCTTTTCATTTATGTCGTATGTGACTATGACAAAGATGCTCTATCACTCCTTCGAACAAAAATTTTTATGAAACACTAATTGCCTAATTAACAAAAAATATTGTTTGTGATGCGTTACATTCCAGCTAACCCTACCACCATGCTTTGAGTGGTGAGTAAACCTGATCACCTATAAAATGTTTTATCAGCTTGTAGCATTCAAGTCTTATAAATCCTTTATAGGAAACATTTCTATTTAGCTGTCTGTGACGAACTGTTGTCTCAAGCTTACTTTGAAATTCTTTTATAAATATCTTTTTCCCCTCCTGGTTCAGATAACAATAATTTAAATCCTCATCAAAATGTTCAAGACCAAGTTGACGGTTGTTGAGAAGCTTGAATATTACAGTATCAACAACCAGTGGTTTGAAAATCTCTGAAATGTCAAGGCTTAGCGAAAATCTTTTTTCACCTGGTTCATGTAAAAAACTTATGCTCGGGTCAAGTTGAGTTTGATAAATTTGAGACAAAGTGTGGCTGTAAATTAAGCTATTTCCGAATGAAATCAAGGTATTGATAGGATTTGTGGGTGGTCTTTTTTCTCTTTTTTCCATTGCAAAATCTTCTGGCAAGAACTGATTAAATGACTGATAATATATATTGCGAATTCTTCCCTCAAGTCCCATCAGCTCTGCAACGCTTGATATATTGAATCTGCCTCTTTCCCATTCATCTTCAATTGCAATCAAAAAAGCCTCAGCTTCTTTTCTTTCTCTCAAATTTCGCATCATGTGGTATACTGCCGACTCGACAAAACAATATGCTAAAAATAACCTCTTTTCTCTATCAATATAATGAAGCGCTTGTCTTACAACAACATCTCCAGATACATTTTTCTTACGTGGCAAGAAACTTCCTGCATAAAAGCCATAGTAGTTGTAAAAATGAAGAACAATGCCATACTGAGAGATATAATTGAGTGCTTTGGTGTTTAAGTCTACCTCTCCAAAGATGTGAATTTGCTCAACATTTTCAATATCAATAGACCTTTTTTCTGCTTCAGTCTCAAAGTATAAGGTGTTTTCATGTCTTCTGAGTCTTCCGTTAGAAGTAAGATACAAGCTCTTTTGCATACTATTTACCCCCAGCAAAACTCAAAATATGCGCACGACTTGCAAATCTTTTGTTTTGTAGCTGGTGGTGGAATGGACTTTGCTGTAATTTCCTCTATTTCTTTTAAGGCTTGCTTTACCTTCTCTTCGTACTCAGGGGTCAGCTCCAGCACCTCTTTTCTTTTTTCTTTTGGATAATTGATTATTCCTTGTTTTTGAATTCCCTTTTGCTTGAGATAGTAAAGATAGTACATAACCTGCATAATATCAGCTTCTTTCATTTTGCTACTATATTTTACTTCTCTGATGCTGCCGTCTGATAAAATATCTATCATGATAAGGTTGTCAATCAGCACTTCTTTTGTGTTCTCTTTTGGATATGAATACTCATGTAAGACTTTGCCCAGAAGCACTTTGTCGGACGTATTTTCAAAAGTTATGTTTTTGCTAAATAGCCAGAGTTTTCTTTTGCAAATGTAAAGGTAGTTGATTTTTATGCCTTGGAATTTGATTTCAGAAAATTCTTGTATATCCTCCATTTTGCTTTCACTCGCTTTTTTTACAATATCCAATCTTCAATACTCTCATTTTCGTTTTTCAACAGCCCCAAATTCTCATCATATTTATGGGGACAAACATAGATATCCGATAACCATCGTTGCAATCTGTTTTCCCAGCTTTTGTCAACCCTAACGTTTAACTTTTTAATAAGAGGTACTACTTCTCTTTCAAGTGGTTGAGATACCACATACTTTGATAAAACTTCTTTTTTAAAGCGTGTAAATAACAACTTCTTTTCTCCTGGTGATTTCTTCTCTTTCTCAATAAAACTTAAGATATCTTCTTCAAATTTCTCTAATTTATCTCGCGGAATAACCTGAATACAGTAGATTTCCCTAAAGAGGTTTTCAGCCTCTGATTTCTTTTCAGACATCCAACCTGCTTCAAGAATGGCAAGCGTATCAAAGAAACTCTTCAAATAATTTCCACTTTGTTTTAATGTACTATAGAATAAAGAAACCAACACATATTTTTCATACTCTGTTAACTCAATTTCCATTTTGTCTATCTTAGATAACCAATCATTATTCCCAACTATTGTATTATAGACATCTTTTTCTTGCTTTTCCTTCTTCCCCTTTTTACCACTCTTCTGAGGAACACTTTCTAATAAATCTATAAATTCTTTTTGGGAAATTACTTTTCCCATTCTTATATCATAATCGGCAGCATCTGGATTGAGCTGAGATACTTCACTTAAGAGAGTCTCCAAATCTTTTCCTTGGCCTTCTTTCCACAACCATGCAAGAGAAAGTTTAATAAGCTCCTTATCATAAACTCTACTTTCTCCAGATTGCAACTTTTCTTCAAAAATCAACACATAAACATTAGGTTCACCACTTGATTCCTCTTCAAATGCTTTAAACCCCTCAGACAAATCATATCGTTTGTTATTGCTCTTATTTATAACTTTCCCATCCCTGTAAAAATATCTCCTCAAAACTCTTCCCATTCTTTGAACCAAAGCATCAAGAGGACATATTTCTGTAAATAGAACATCTGCGTCAATATCTAAGGACGCTTCAACAACTTGTGTAGCCACAAGAATTTTTCCGATGCTCTCATCAGCAGGTTTTGGATTGGAAAATTCTTTAATATATTTGTTTTCTTTTTTCTCTCTATCTTTTAGAGTAAAACGAGAGTGGAGTAGGAAAATGTGATTTTTAAGATTTTCGGGAGCTTTTTTAGTTAATTCATCATAAACCTTTTGAGCAAAAGTCACAGTGTTCAGAATTACAAGTACTCTTTTGCCACTCTCAGCTTTTTCAAGAATTTCATTTATCTTCCCCTCTGGCAATTTGAAATCTGACGTGGAACCTTCTTTTTTGACTTTTATTAGATCAAATTTTAGTTTGTGTTTAAAAAATTTTTTATAAGCCTCTTTCTCCTCTTCATAAATGTTTACTATTTTTACGGCCTCGTTAAAGTTAGGAATTGAAGTTTTTATACTATACTCTACAAATTTTGGCATTGTAGCAGTCATAAGCAAAAATCTGCTATCCATCTTATACAACCATTCAATAAACTTAGTTATTATAGCGCAAGCTTTTGGATCATACGCCTGTATTTCATCAATTACAAGCCGGGAATACGAAAGAGTTGCAAATATTTTTTCAAATCCTGGGGGTCTTAATGCATATGGGAAAAACTGGTCTCCTGTTGAGATTATTGCTGGATGCGAAAGCTGTTTTGCAAGTTCATATACTCTTACTGTGCCAATTTCATCAGAAACCTTATTCAATAAATATATATCAGCATCTGAATGCAAAATACCAGTATTATCTTCTCCATATACCTCCTTTGTTCTTTCATAAGTATTATTTACTGCTGAACGAAGCGGAAGAGTATAGAAAAATTTACTGCCATTCGACCACAAAAATGCAAATTCAGTTTTGCCATAACCAGTTGGTGCAATCAATATAATGTTTTTATCCATTTTATTATCTAACGTCTTAAACTGCCAAGCATTGTCTCCTATTTTAGCTGAAATTATACTCTTAATTTCATTTTCATCTTTTTGGTCAATTTCTACTTTGTTTAATTCTTTCTCTTCACCTTCCTCTTCACACCACGAAGCAAAATGATCGCACCTTTGTAAAAAGCCTGCTATTAAAATCCATTCCTTTTTAACTTCCCTTCTTAATGGTTCATAGTCAAATTTATACGGCGGTATTGCAAGGTTTAAAAAACTTCTTCCATTTATAATACTTTTAAGCCATTTTTCATTGAGAGCTATTAAGTCTTTGTATTCATCAAAATTTGAAATTTTTTTATATTCTTCAACAAGATTATTTTGTAGACTTTCTCCCCATTCGTTAATTACCTTTTTACATAACTTTATAAATATCTCATTCTCCCTTGAAATAAATTCATCAAAGTTCTCTCTCCAATGATGATATGCAATAGCTGAGATTACAAAATTAAAATAATCCTCATTATTAAGCTTTTCTTTTAATTTATTTATATCAACCCAAAAGATAGAAAACAGTGAATGGGGGACTTCATAAATTATATCCCATGGTTGATATCCTTGATTTTTGAGAACTTGAATCTGAAAATAAGGTAGTACCTTTCCAAGGTCATGTAAAAAAATTGCAATTCTTGTGGCTTCAATCAAAGAAGATTGAAAGCTATATTTTTTCTGAATATTTTCGAATGTCTTTAATACATCTGAGACATGTTTTGATAAAGTTATTACCTCTTTGTCTTTATCATCATAATTTGACTTTGCCCAAATTTTATTCATTTTTATCCCCCTCAAGGTCACTAAAAAATACCGGTATCTCTTCTTCAAAATCAAAATAAGTATATATGTCGCCCAAGTTTCCGTCATTAAGTTTTGCTTTTATATACTCAAAACTTCTTGCCCCATCTTTTATTTTGTAAAAGGTAGTAAGATTATAAACTAATCCATTTATTTTTTCAAATTCCTTTCCATTTTCTATCCCAAAAATTCTCTCAGGAATCCAGAAAAAATGTCTATAATTGCCATTTATTTCATCAGCCTTCAGAGAAACCTCCTTTAAGTCTTCTATTACTATCCAATCCTCAGCTCTTCCTAGATGAAGAATTGATGATTTGTTGATTGGATTTTCAAAATTTTGTTTTATCTCATCCAAGAAAGTATCATCATGGTGATGCAGATAAATCAAAATTCGAACATCATTTAAGACATCAATCCAACATGGAATTTGATATCCAATATGTTCAACGTGTCCCGATACAACTCTATTCTCTGCAGCTCCAAATCTTTTTACATGTGAGTCTTTACTTAGATTTCTAAGCCATGTGTACTCTGTACTTTTAGATTTAAAGTTTCCACAGACTCCTATCTTAATCTGTTTAAGCTTGTGATAAAGACAGTCACAGTTTTCTTTTATACAAGGTTCTTCTTGACCTGGCAAATTCTTTATTCCAAGAACATTTGCTATCAGACCCATAACTGTAGAATACGGGGGAAGAGGGTAAGTATGTCTTCTTTGATAACTAAAAGGTATTCTATAGTGGGCTTGAGGCTGATATATTTTTATTTTCAGAGCTTTGAGAGTTTCAATTGCCATTTTTATCTTCCCTTCCCCTTAAGCGTTGTCTGAGGAAGAATTGTTACTCTCGTCTTTTTCTAATTCACCTATAAAATCATCCCAATTTTCAGTTATCTTAATCCTTTCTTCTTTGTTTATCCTATTTATAAGTTCTTCTTTTCTCTCTACTTGCACCCTCTCACAGTCCATTAGAAATACTTTATCTACAATCCAGCCATTTTTTAAGGCATCAGTTACTCCTAAAACCTTATATGTTTTGTTGTTACAAAGTGGTTCAAGCTCAATGTATGGATGAAAAACTGGAGATGGAACTTTTACATATCCTGCAATCAAAAATAGAGGAACAATTGTGTTTGCTTCACCACTTGATTGTGCATAAAGTCCATTTTTGATAGCCTCAAGGATTTGTTTTATACGTTCTTTCTTTTCTTTTTCGTTCAGTGCAAAAGTTATTCCGTATTTCTCTTGTTTACCATTTGAAATTTTTTCCCATTTAATAATCCCTTTTTTGACCTCATATTTATTCTCTTTTTCGTCAAGAGGTTTAGCATTCTCTACTTCCTTTACTCTTTCTGGGGATAATGTAATCTTTATTACTCCATTGTTGAATTCAGGCTGTTGGTCTACAATCCACTCATCTTTCCCTAAAACATCTATATCAATCGTAAAGCTTACCTTATAGAATGAAATATGCTCCTCTTTGCTGTAAGGATTAGGAGTTGCTTTAAGCCCCTGCTTTATTCCCCTGTTTACAAGATCATGGTTTGCATAAAAAGCCATATCACCCTCATAAGGATTTAAACCCACAGCCTTTGTAATCCCTACTGTAGCCTTTCTGGTAAATGAAGCCTGCTCGCTTATGGTATACATGTATCCAAACGCATCAAGCTCAGGAGATGTTAAGATATCATCCTTTGTAATATCAAATTGAATAACTTCCCCCTGTCCTGTTACTGAACTTTCTTTCCAATTACAAGATTTCTTTAATGTTTCAAAAAGGTAATGCCTAATACCAGGTTTTCCTATATAGCTAACTGTTCTATCTCCCTGTTTTAATTTTTTGATGGAAAGAATGTTTCCTCCTATTTTTTCATCTCTGTTCAATGCTGAACCTTCAAAAATAATAGTAGCAGTTACATGTCTCACATGGACTCTGTTTGTATAACCCATTTTTTACACCCTCCCACATTCTTATTTCTCAATTTTAACCCAACAGTCCACTTAAAAAAGAATAAACTAATATCTTGAAGCTTTCTAATGAATATTTAGGATTAAAGGCTTTCACAAGGTCAAGATTTACTTTCTCTTTTGCATTGGCAAACTCTCTTAAAATCATATGAAAAACCTCATCCCTTTTCCCAAGTCTTGTCAATTCAAGCAGCCTAAAAGCTATAGCTCTTGGAACTTTTTTGCCCTCATCATAAAATCTTCCATGAAGCTCAGAATTTTTTAGTGAATCCCCATATCTTCTTAACCTATCACATAGTTCACTGATATTTTGAAGTGAAACCTCATTAAATAATGCCCAAAGTTTAATTTTGTCTTCATCCTTTGCATTATTGGCTGCATACTCAAGTATTTTTTCAAGTTCAAAGCCAAGCTCTTTATAACTGTCAATAACTTTTTTAAATTGTGTAAATTCAATCTGGTTTTTCTGTATTGCTTCTACTAAGCTTTTCTTTTTCTCTTCAAAATTGAAATTTTCACTCATACAAAAGCCTCCTTTTTCGCTTTTTCCTCAATCATTGCGTAGAGTTTGAAAAGTTTATAAGATAAAGAAGTCAAGTTTTCAATATTTCTTTTTAATTTGATATTCTCACTCACAAACTTTTTATCCTGGTCACTCCTCTCCTTTTCTGGCTTTAATGCAATTTTGAAAATTCTCTCGGCAAGCTCTAAAACTTTTATAAAATCGCTGTTTAATATTAAGTTTAAAACTTTAAGTTCTCCAATTTCATTTAATAAACTTGCTACTTCGCGGTTTGAAAGAAGAACAGTTATTTCATATGGCATAGAAAAGAAATCAACTTTTCCATTTGATTTAGTGACAATCTCAATATTCATCATATTCCACTTTCCAAGTTGAACATTAACTTTTAAAGCCATTTCTATAATTGACATCCCAAGCAGTTCTTTTGTTGTGGCAATTTTCCCTTTTTCATAAACTGTTTGCAAGTATTTATTTAAATACCACATTACTTTAAATGAAGGAGCATTTATAAAGATTTCTGAATTATCTTCAAGTCGAGTTAATGCTTTATGATGATGAATAATCAAATATGCACATAATGGACATACTAGCAGTGAAGTATTATAATTCCAAAAGGAATTTGGAACTACCATAGAGGGTCCAAAGTCAGAGGAGTGCATTTTGTCAAACCGAAAAAGTCTCTTTTCTAAACTGTTGTCATTTTCTGGCTCAACTACTCTGTTTGCTCCACAGATTTCACATCTTTTATTAACTCTATCTTCTCCTATAATTGATAGTTTTGATACATACTCTATAAATTTTCGTCTATCATTCTGTTGTACTAAATTTTGATAAGGCATATTTGAACTAAAAAGTTTGTTTAAAGCTCTAACAAACTTATAACCAAACTCTCCCATATCATCATAATATTCTTTTACCTTTTCCTTATTGCTTTTTCCCTTTTTGTCCTTCTGTTCCAGCCACTCTTGAAGGTCTTCTCCTTCTGTAAGAAACTCTACATAACATACCAAAGCATATGGTATTTCCACTTTTCCCTTTTTGACATTTTTAAAGATGTCTTTCTCTATACTTACGCTGCCATCTTCTTTTAACCACTCTTCAATTCTCCTTTTACCCATTCCAAAAGATAAAATTTCCAAAAACCCAATCACCGAAGCATTATAAAGCCAATTTCCAGGATACAATACAAGCACATTATTACTCACTATATCACCTCGCCACCTCAACAAATCCAAACCCTTGGCCACGCCTAAATCCTATGCCGTTTTGATACAGTTCTTTTAAATCTTCCGGGTCTCCTGATAGTTCAAATATTCC
>JGI24228J36427_100170_pt1 | contig 12765 bp, 6 predicted proteins | sample YelNatsi3bottle8_FD_36427 | JGI IMG/M metagenome (IMG submission 36427) | reverse complement strand
CCATTACACTACAATATACTGGTTCTTCATTTTCTGGCAAAATTAATGTTATTATATCTACATCCCAAAAATATTTCCAAGGATTTAATTCCTTTATTTTAGAAGTTACCTCATATAATTCTTTCCATTCTTCTAATGTCGCTTTTTCTTCCATTACTATTTACATCCTTTCTTATAAAATTTTCTTATGCCTTTTCATTGTAAAGTTTTTCAAACCCCTAATTTTTTCAATACGTGAATGAGTTGTGACTTGCTAAATTTCTATACTCACGTGAACCTTTCTTGCTTTTATTTTATTCTTTATCTACTGTACATGCAATAGAATAATAGAATATAGCTTTGATATACATTGTACCAGAAAGGATTGAAGTTCTCAACTTTCATTTAAGTTTACAAAACATTTTATTATGGTAAAAGTAAAAGATTAAAAGAATGGGTACAAGACTTTAAAGGTATTTTAGCAAACAGAATTATTCCTGTTTTTATTTTTGTCGATATATGAAATATTTTTAATATTAATATTGGTTTTTTAGAAATAAAATGGTAAAATGAAGACAGAATGAAATTGTTTTAAGATTTAGTAGCAACAATTATAAATTGTTATTCAAAAGTTATCATTTATGAGATATAATGATATTAAGAAGGAGCAAAATGTCATGGACGATAAAAATGTAAAGGAAGCTATTCACAATCAGCATGACAAAGGGTATAAATTTTTGTTATCCAGTAAGCGAGTGTTTATAGAGTTATTAAGAAGTTTTGTAAAGCAGGAATGGGTAAATGATATAGACGAGGCAAATGTAGTTAAAGTAGATAAGTCATTTGTATTACAAGACTTTGCAGATAAAGAAGCTGATTTGGTTTATAGAGTAAAATTAAAAGATAAAGAGGTTATATTTTATATATTGATGGAATTACAATCAACAGTTGACTATCAAATGCCCTACAGATTACTTTTATATATGGTAGAGATATGGAGAAGCATACTAAAAGATACACCAAGAAAAGAATCAAGAAGGAAAGATTTTAAATTACCAGTTATAGTGCCGATAGTATTATACAATGGAAACCATAAATGGACAGCAAAAACAAGTTACAAAGAAACACTAAATTCTTATGAAACCTTTGGAGAATATACAGTAGATTTCAAATATATACTAATAGATGTAAATAGGTATACGAAAGAAGAATTATTAAATTTAGAGAATTTAATAGCTTCTGTATTTTTATTAGAACAAAAAGTAGAATTTGAAGAAATAATGAAAAGACTTAGGGAATTATCAGATACATTAAATAACTTAGATAGAGAAGAACTATTGTTATTTAAAGCATGGTTTAAAAAGATATTACTGGCGAGATTGCCGGGAAAAGAGCGAAAAAATATAGAGAAAATAATAGATGAAAACAAGGAGGTGGATATAATGATATCAAATCTTGAAAAAACCATATTACAAGAGATGAAAGAACGTGAAAAGAAGGGAATAAAGAAGGGGATAGAAAAAGGGATAGAAAAAGGAATTGAAGAAACGGTTATTAAATTATTAAAGAAAAAGTTTGGGGATGTTCCTGAAGAATATATGAAGAAAATAGAGGGAGCAAATAGGGATACGCTGATGGCGATAGTGGATAATATATTTGAGATAGAGAAAATAGATGATTTAGAAAGATTTATAAAGTAAAGGGTACCAAACGGTGCCTTTTTTATTGTAGGGTAAGGGTAGGGTAAGGGTGTAGGGTAAGGGGACAGGGACTTGTCTGAGAAAATTGAGATAAATAGAATTTTTATGTAGATTGGTGTGATAGGCTATGTTAATACAATGTACAAAAAAGTTGTTGGATGTGATAGAGAGAAAACCCGTTGCGTATGAAGAAGAAAATTTGTTATTTTCTTGGCATGCGAATTTGATCACCTTAAATCGAAGAAAGACTGTAGTCCTTGTAAATGATAAAAACAGGTATGTGGTTGTTTTATATGGACTTAAAGCAAAGGATTTTGAAAGGTTTGATGAAATTATTTTAAATGCTATTCGTCTGACGTTATTAGATGAATGTATTGATGAAGATATTGTAGATGAGTATTTAAGACAGTCTGGAGAAATTGTATATGGGAAAACGAAAAATAGTAGTTATGTAGGGAAATTAAATACAGCTTGTAATATAGTACCCTATTATGGAGAATTGCTTTTGGACAATACAATTTATCAAACCTTTGTGAGCAAAATAGCGAGTCGCTATTGGGTAGGCAAACAGGAGGGAGGACGTTATATATCTCCAGGTAAAGAAATGCTTAAAGATTTAGAAATTTTTGCAGGCAGACCCATTTTTAAATGCAAGGCAGTAGAACTAAAAGTGACACTTCAGATGGAGAATCATAATGTTTGGCGCAGGCTTATCGTTCCTTTAAATACTACATTTACACAGTTTCACAAAGTACTTCAGGCTGCTTTTTATTGGTTAGATTATCATCTTCACGAATTTTTCATTTACGGAGATGAAATATGGGATATCTCGCTTATTAATTTTATTAATCATCCTTCTTACAATAAAGCGGGGTATAAACCAGTTGTAAATTTGGTCAGCTATGATGAAGACTTTGATTATCTAAGGGAAGATGGTATAGAGAGGAAATTAGAAAAAGGGATAAGATTATCGGAGTATATTCCAAAATACAAAAGGCTGCAATATGTTTATGATTTTGGAGACAATTGGCGGCATTATATCGAAGTAGAGAGAGTGATAGAGGATTATGATAAAAATTATGCTATTTGTGTTGATGGAGAAGGAAACGCCCCGCCTGAAGATGTAGGCGGTGAATATGGCTATGATAAATTTTTGGAAATAATTTCTGATAAAAATAATCCAGAGTATGAGAGTACACTGGTTTGGGGCGAGTATCAAGGATATAAGGATTTTAATATTGATGAAGTAAATAAAAATATTAAATTTGTGTATGATTCTTTTTTACTATGAAAGGTTTAACGTTATTATCAACTCTATGATAGTAATGAACTATCAAAGCTCTGTAGAAAAAGTGTGCCAGAAAAGAATTACTTTAATAGTTGAACACATCTTTTAAGTCTATTACAAGGTCTTCAAAAATAGAGACTTTAATTTTATCTTCCTCGGTATAAACTTCTGGTCTGCCATATTTACCATTTTCCTGAAGCAAAAATACTGTTACCAATTTTACTTCTGGTTCTACTATCCAGTATTCTTTTACGCCATGTTTTTCGTATAAATTAAATTTTTCTACTTTATCTATTCTTGCAGTGGAAGGAGAAGTAATTTCAACAATGAGATCAGGAGCCCCTTTACATCCTTGATCATCTAATTTTGATTTATCGCAGACTACTATAATATCAGGTTCTACAACAGTTTTTATTTCTTTATCGCTTTTTTCATTACCTGATGGTAACCTTACTCCAAGACGTGCAAAGTAAACTTTACATTTTTTATCTTTTAAGTAATTAAAGAATTGATAGCCTATTGCCCCAGAAATTTCTTGATGTATTCTTGGTGGGAGAGTGTGTGAATAAACCTGCCCATTAATTATTTCTATTCTCTGTTCATCAGGCCAGTTCAAATAATCCTCGTAAGTATAAACTTTTTTTCTTTCTGGCAAAGACATAATTGACACTCCTTGTAGTTTTTTAAGTAATTCAGTTTTTTGTTTTAATAGATAGATTTTTTTATTTTATTATATTATACGCCTGTTCTATAAGCAATAAAATATATTTTGTTATCTAGTCTATAAAGAACAATACTTTAAAATAGGGGGGTACTGATTTTATCGAAATATAACGAAATTTTCTTAACATTTTAATTGGATTTTAGTTTATAAAGTGGTAAAATTAAATTAAAATAAGAAGATTTTGATAGGTTACGTTTTTAAGTGAGGGAGAGAGGATGGGGGTAAAAGATTGTAATTATTTGGAGAAATGTGATAGATATTTTGAAGATGTGCTCAGCTTGTCAAAAAATAGGGGAGTTTTAGGTTATATTGAACTAGATGTAGATGAGATTGAACATATGGCCGGGCTAATTTCTAAAGAATTGGTAAAACCTGATTTTAATATTTCTGAGTCACTTACTATATCGGTTTTTCTTGTATGGATAGGTATTTTATACTATCAGGAAGGAAATTTTTGGACGCCAGTGTATAAAATATTACGATTGCCTTCACAACAACCATTGTGGCAAAGACGATTGGGAGAAATTTTTTTAAAAACAGTTAAGAAATATGGACTGATAGAATTTAAAGATGAACTACGTTATATTATGCCAATTTTAGCCCATGGGTGTGTTCCTAATTTTTATCTTAATGACTACTTTTTAAATGTCATTTTTAGAATGTATAAAGAGAGGCAGGAGTTAGAATTATCCATAGCTTTGGATGAGGTAAAACACATAGTATCTACCTGGAGGAAAGAATATCAATTGTATGCGGCAAGAGAAAATAAGTTGAGAGAATTAGATAAAAAAGAGAAAGAGTTGCAAGTTGCCTTTGAAGTATTAAGAAATAAAGATAAATTGATAGAACTTAGGGAATTGCTAAAAGATCTTAAAAGAAGCCCAGGGCTAAAAGTGCTTTTATCTAAGCCGAAGGGCTGGCTGGAGGAAGCAAGGGAGGAGAGGGAAAAATTAAATACACAATTAAATGAGATTCGCAACCTCTTGGAGAAAAAAGAAATTTTCGAAAAAGAATATAAAGAAATAGAAGATCGAATAAAAGAACTTGCTTATTCTTTTTTAAGTTATTGGAATGATGATTTAGCAGAAGTTATATTAGAGCTTCCTATTGACGAGATTGAAAACAATTTAACAACCTACTGGAATTTTAAAAGAAGGTATATAGGTTTATTTGGAGTATTAATGAGACTTTTTATGCCAGATAAATATTATAGGATGTTAAATTGTGGGAGCAAGTTGAAGGATGAGTTAAAAAAATTGCCATTGAAAGAGAATTTACTGGAAAATTATTCTTCTGAAACAATAAGGCACATAAGAGAATTACAGGAATTATTATATAGGTACAAAGATTTAGTAAAAGAGGCTGGGGAAGAGGCTGCGGTAACTACCTATCTAGATGTTTCTAAGGGAGTTTTGGAAGATGTGGAGAGAAGGTTAACTGAAATTGAGAAGGAGATCAATTTATATGAACAGAATTTGAAAATAGTAGGAAAAGGTGATGTGGAGGAAGGATTAAAAGTATTAGAAGAACAAAGAGCATTGCGCTTAGAAATAAAAAAAGTTAAAAAGGACGTTACAAGCAAATATTCTTTAGAAACTTTATGGAATAATTTTGAATTAATTTGGAAGTATTCAGATAAGGAAGAAGTAAAAAATCTGCTTAGTGAAGTGCAGAACAAAAAGAAAAAATATGCCGATGTTCTTGAAGAATTGAGTAATCCTCTGTATTTTTTGAATGAATCTACGCGCCTTTTTATATTCCAAGGAGGGGAGGTTGCTGAAGATTTTATTTTTCAATCTTTAATATTTCTAGAGATGTTAGACCGTGGAGAAGAAAAAGATGTTCTTTTGCCTAAAAGGATTAAAAGTGAAATGAAAAAATGGTGGGAAGAAGAAGGAAAAGAAAAGTTGACTGTAGAACGAGAAAAAAACAGGAGAGCAAAGGATGAGAATGATTTAATTTTGCGTAAACCTCTTATAAAACTTGATACTGTTGAAAGAGTTATAAAAGTGGAACTGCCAAAACAAGTATTGAGCAATGGGTACCCTTTAGTATTCAGAATTAAAGAAGATGATATAGAAGTTAAGGATATAAAAGTAGCGATTAAAAAGTTGGGTAATGAATATCATACGGAAGCAATCTCAGAAGTTTTGGAAAAGCCAAGAGAATTTTATCATTTTGAGCTTAGACAGGGAGATAAAGTAGTTGAATGGAATATAACGGGAATTTGGCTTAATAAGTGTTTGCTTTTTTCAGTTGAAAAGAAGTTGCTAGAAAGTTCATATCTTCCGGAAGAGGGAGTTTACATAGTTACCCATTATGGAAGCAAGGTCAGTCCTTCTTTAGCAGTAAGAGAAAGGGGAAGGCTAATAGGTGAATGGTCTGATTATGAATATATTTATGTTGATTTAAGCGATATTGAGATGTTTATCGTAGAAATAGAGGAGGAGAAATTTATTTTTAGAAAGCGTGTTGATTTAAAGCCACGGTTAATAGGTGGAGAAATAATAGAAGGGATAAATGCTTATGGAAAACCGGTCTATAGTGGGAAATTGCCTAGCCTGGTATTTTCGTTAAATTCGATGGGACAAATGGATTTCTATGGTGTAAAAATGGAGGTCTCAGAAAGTAGCATTTTTAAACCTTTAAAGGATATTGATAGTGTAATAAAAGAAGAAAATCTCCTGCTTATTCCTTTAAATTTGCTTATTTCTGAGGTTTATGGAGTATGCAAGGTGGCGTTAATATATAAACAAGACATTATATGGAGTGAGGAATTTGCTCTAGTGCCAGATTTACAGGTGAAATTTGACAGATACTTGTATCCCCCTACTGAAAAAGGAAAAAGAAATATTGGGGAAATTACACTGTCCTCAAAATATCCTTTTAAAGTTAGAGGAAATGAAATTATAGAAGGTAATTTTTTTAAAAGTGTTATAAAATTTGATTCGGCAAATGACCAAGTAGACTTGGAATTAACATATTTTTTGAAAAAGGGGTTAGAAAAGTTTAATATTAATCTATCAATAGTTGTTCCTAAAATCTATTGGCGTCTTAATGAGATGGAGGAATGGAAAAGTGAGTTAGAAGAAATTTGGTATGAAGATATGGGGGAACTAGAAGTTAAAGTACCATCTTTTCTTCAAAACTCAAAAGTTAAACTTGTTTTATCTTCCACTGGGACTACGATTGTTCCTAAAAATAAGGATGGAAGATTGATATTTAATTTGAGACAATTAAGTGATATTATTTATGATATTCGTGAAAAAGGTGGTTTATCAGTTCAATATTTGATTTTTTCATTTGAAGATAGTAAAATACCACCATTTTTACTAACGCGAATAAGGCTTTATTGGGAGGTTGTAAATGTCAAGATAGAGCAAAAAAGGAAAAATGGGAAGAGAATGTTGTCTATTAAATGGGAGGATTTGGGTAGAGGTTCTGATAGAATTGTAAGGCTGTGGTGTCTGAACGATAGATCAATAGAAAGAATTGAGCAGAAAATTCCAGAGGGAGAAAATGAATTGGAATTTGTTGAAGACATAGAAAAGTTGCCTTTAGGAAAATATAGATTGCAATTTGATATTGAGGACCCATGGTTAGATGAGGAAATTTCCTTACCAAAAGAAGGGGAGAGGAATTGTTTTGACATTGTGATTGGGGATAGGGAAGAGGTAGTAGCAGAGATACAACAAAAAGGCTTAGATATTGTTGGTTTTGAAGTAGAAGGTAGTAAAGTGTCAGTTGAAAGGAATTATTGGATACAAGATATTAGGGTGTATTCGAATTTTACAGAAGGAATAGAATTTGAGGGGAAGATATGTGCATTTGATAATAATGGTGAAGTTGCTGCCATTGAATATAATCCTAGCCGTTTCTATTTTGGGTTGCAGCCCGAGTATTTTAACAAATTACCCTACATGATAGATCGGGATAATGATGGTTTTATGTATTGCCGAAGATGTAAGGTTATTTTTTCTGAAACTGAAGGACATAAGGAATGTGGTAATGAAGTGATACTGCCAGAGTATATATTTGTTCAAATAAGGAGAGGAGAGAAATGACGAGGTTAGATCCTATTAAAACCACAGAGGCCGTGGTAAATAGGTATTTAGATTATCTTACCACTACTTTTTCTTTTAATGACGTGGATTTAAAAGAGCAGTTTAAAAGAGAACTTAAAGAATTTGAAGGGTTTGTTAAAGGCCCCATTTTAGAAGCTACACCGCCTTTTGAAGCTGGAAAATCTATACTGAATTTGATAGAAGAGGGGATTTTATCTTATGAGTTTCAAAAACTTTCTACTCCTGAATTGCCTATAGATCGGAATTTGTATATTCATCAAGAGATTGCAATTAGGAAACTTATAGAAAATAAAAGAAATTTGATTGTTGCAACAGGTACAGGTAGTGGCAAAACAGAGACTTTTTTAGTTCCAATCCTCAATCATTTATTTAGGCAGAAAGAAAAAGGAAAGATAACTCCAGGGGTTAGGGCTTTGTTATTGTATCCAATGAATGCTCTTGCAAACGACCAGCTTAAAAGGTTGCGTAGACTATTGAAAAATTATCCTGATATTACTTTTGGTAGTTATACTGGGGAGACAGAATTTGAAGAAAGAAAAGCGATAGAAAGATTTGAAAAAATGAATCCTAATGAAGAATTGTTGTCCAATGAAATACTTTCGAGAGAAAAAATGCACGAGTCTCCTCCTCATATTCTGCTTACAAATTATGCTATGCTGGAATATTTGCTACTGCGTCCTGAAGATAATGTATTTTTTGATGGGGAATATGCTACCCAGTGGAAATTTATTGTTATTGATGAAATACATATCTACACTGGAGCAAAGGGAATTGAGTTGGCTATGCTTTTAAGGAGATTGAAAGATAGAGTAGTAAAAAGCCAGAGAGGAGTTTTGCAGTGCATAGGTACCAGTGCTACTTTGGTTGGGAATAAGAAAAAGGATTTTCAAGAAGTTACAGAGTTTGCAGAGAAGTTGTTTGATGAAAAATTTGAGTGGATAGAAGATGACTCTACACGCCAAGACGTAGTAACTGGCAAGAAAAAAAGCCTAGTTATCTCAAAAGAAAGCTGGGGAAAGCCCAAAGGATTATTGTATTTAAAATGGGCTGACATTATTGACGGAGAAGAAAAGGATAAAATTTCTCTGTTAGTCAAAGAAGGTGAAAAACTAGGCGTGCCAGAAGAAATTTTGGAAGAAGCATTAAATAATTGTGATGGAGAATGGAGAAAATTTTTGTATTTTGTTCTTCGGAAAGATGAGAAGCTAATTACTTTACAAAATATGCTGGAGAAGGAACCTTGTTATTTGGCAAAAGCCTCAAAAGAATTATTTGAGGAGGAAGAAGATAAAGAACAATGTTTAGCAGCTTTAGTATATTTAGCTAATAATGCTAAGATGGGAATTAGTGACCAACCATTGCTTCCTGCCCGGTATCACTTGTTTATAAGAGCTCTTGAAGGAGGATTTATTTCCTTATTACCTCAAAAACGTGTTTTTTTGAAAAGGCGAGAATGGGTTGCAGATGAAAAAGGGGAAGAATACCGAGTTTTTGAAATTGCTACTTGTTCGAGATGCAATGCACTCTACTTAGTGGGTGAAATAGAGGAGAGAAATGGTATAAAATTTTTAAAACAGCCAGGCAATCGCTTTTATGAAGATGATAATAACTTAGTGTATTTTTTGCTTCCAGAGGATAGGGAAGTTGTGCCTGACAATGAAGACGAGCTTGTTTAGCAGGCGAAGAAATGAGTTCTAAAGTAGAAGAATATGTTCTTTGTGGCAAATGTGGAGCTATTAAAGCTGCCAATGAGATAAGAGAATTTTGTGAATGTGGAGAGAAATATAAAATTCGTGTGATAAAAAGTCCTAGTAAGAATGGGATTTTGCATAAATGTCCTGCCTGTGGAACCATCAATACTACTGGTTCAGTTGCTAGGCGTTTTACTCTAGGGCATGAAGCTGCTACAAGTGTTTTAGCCACTGCTCTCTATCAACAAATACCTGATAGAAAAGAAGAAAAAGAAAATCTTGAAATAGAAGATGATGAATGGAGCACAAATAATGATGAAAGTTTTCTTGTTACAAGCAATCGGCGTATGCTCATTTTTTCTGACAGTCGTCAAGATGCGGCTTTCTTTTCTACTTACCTGCAAACTTCTTATAATCAAATTTTACAACGACGTTTTATTATCATGACCTTAGAAAAATACAAGGAGAAAGTAATAAAAAATGAATGGAGAGTAGAAGATTTAGTTGAGTTTCTTAAAAGAATGATGAAGGAATTAAATATTTTTCCTGATTTAAGTTTGCAGCAGTTAGAGGAGGAAGCTTGGAAGTGGGTGCTATACGAATTTTTGGGTCGTGGAGGAGATACAAGTTTAGAAGCTTTAGGACTTTTAGGGTTTGAACCGGTTTTGCCTGAAAATTGGCGTCCTCCTAAGGCATTAGTTAGTAGTTACTGGAATTTTAGCGAAGAAGAAGCGGTTAAAGTTATTATGATTTTATTAGATAGTATGAGAAGGAATGGTACTATTTGCTTTCCTGACAGTATCAGTCCACAGGATGAATTTTTTAAGCCGTTAAATAGAGAGTTTTATTTTAAAAGAGATTCAAAAGAGACTGGAAAAGTGTATAGCTGGATTCCAGCAAGTGCTGGGAAAAATAATTCGCGGTTGGATTTCTTGATGCGTTTAGCTGTTGCGAAAGGCAGGGAAATAGATCAGGAAGAGGTAAAAGATTTTTTAGCAAATATATGGGATAGATTGCTAATATCGGACAAGTCGCCATGGAGGAAATATTTTTCTGGCAGCCCACAAGAGGGATATCGTCTGAATTTGAAGTATTGGAGATTGGTTCCATCGATTATTGATAAATCTGTTAAGTGGTATAGGTGTACTAAATGTAATAAGTTATGGCTTCATAATGTGGAAGGAGTTTGCCCAACTTATCGCTGTGATGGGCATTTGATGGAATGTAATCCAGAAGAAGAATTAAAGGACCATCACTATAGAAAACTTTATTTTGATATTTTACCTTTGACGTTGAAAACAAGTGAACATACTGCTCAACTTACTACTGAGTCAGCAGCAGAAGTCCAAAAGAGATTTTATGATGGAGAGATAAATGTTTTAAGTTGTTCTACAACTTTTGAATTGGGAGTAGATGTTGGGGATTTGGAAATAGTCTTTATGCGCAATGTGCCTCCAACTCCAGCCAATTATGTACAAAGAGCTGGTCGGGCTGGTAGAAGAACCAGTTCAACAGCTTTTGTGCTTACTTTTGCTCAAAGGCGTTCTCACGATTTTTCGCATTTTATTAATCCTTTAGGAATTGTTAATGGTAAGATTCAAACACCTCATCTTGAGATTACAAATGAAAAAATTATAAAAAGACATGTATATGCGGTGGCTTTGGCGTTATTTTGGAGGCATAATCCAGAATATTTTGGAGAAGTTAGAAAATTTTTCAGAAAAGGAAAAGAATCAGCTTCTGACCTTATAAAAGATTTTCTTAACAAAAGACCTAAGGAATTGAAAGACAGCCTTGTAAGAATCGTACCGAAAAGTATGCATGAGGATATTGGCATTGAAGATTGGAGTTGGGTGGAAGGATTATTAGGAGAAGATGGGGTATTGAGAAAAGCGGAAAGACATTTAATGAATGATATAGAAGAATTGGAAGCGATAGAAGAAGAGTATAGCAAAGGGAAAAAGTATGAGCAAGCTTCCAATATTAGACGGGTAATTAATACCCTAGAAAGACGCTATATAATTGACTTTTTATCACAGAACAATGTTATACCTAAATATGGTTTTCCTGTGGATGTAGTAGAATTAAAGATAAATCATCATGGAGATGAAGCTAAGGGGCTTGAGTTGACAAGAGATTTGAAGGTAGCCCTATCTGAGTATGCTCCTGAGAGCCAAGTAATAGCAGGCGGCAAACTGTGGACTAGCAAGTATATTAAGAAATTGCTTGATAGAGAGCCTATAAAATATAATTATGCAATTTGTGATTATTGTGGGCGCTATTACAGTGATATTGCTGACAAAGAAAAAGAATTTGATGTTTGTATTTTTTGCGGAAATAAGATTGGCCGTAATCGCGGTACTTTTATTACTCCAGAATTCGGTTTTGTAGCTGGGCCTCCGCAGAAGCCTACTTTGATAAAGCCACAAAGAACTTACACTACTCGCAAGTATTTTGCACAAGAGGAGAAAATTGAGAATAAACTTGAATTTGACCTAAATGGGATTAACATAGAGATAGAGGCGGGGAATGGAAGGTTGGCTGTTATAAATAGTGCTGGGAAAAAGGGGTTTATAATTTGTGAAAGTTGTGGTTATGCAGAGATTTACAATGGCAAACCTTTACCTTCTCATAAAACTGAATTTGGAAAGGAGTGCAAAGGTAAAGGGACTTCTTATCGCTATTCGTTGGGATATGAATTTAAAACAGATATATTTTCTTTAAAATTTATAGGGTATTATGACAGTAGAAAGGGATTTTGGGAATCGTTATTGTACGGTTTAATAGAAGGAGCTTGCAGAGCGTTAGAGATTGAAAGACGGGATATTGATGGCACTTTATATTCTTATAATGGTGATCCAACTAGCCCTGCCATAGTTTTATTTGACGATGTGCCTGGTGGAGCTGGTCAGGTTAAAAGAATCGCCGAAGAAGAAAATTTTAAGAAAGTACTTAAAGAAACGTTAGATTTAGTTTCAAGCTGTGAATGTGGGGGAGGGGAAGGAGATTCAAGCTGCTATGGCTGTTTGCGTAACTATACAAACCAGTATTGTCATGATGTGTTAAAAAGAAGATACGTGATAGAATTCATTTCTGAACTTTTAAAATAATGGGTGGATAGGAGATTAGAACAAAAAGTAGAATTTGAAGAAATAATGAAAAGGCTCAAGGAACTCTCAGATACATTAAATAACTTAGATAAAGATGAAATATTATTATTTAAAGCATGGTTTAAAAAGATATTACTAGCTAGATTGCCGGAAGAAGAGCGAGAAAATATAGAGAGGATAATAGATGA
>JGI24228J36427_100042_pt1 | contig 26180 bp, 25 predicted proteins | sample YelNatsi3bottle8_FD_36427 | JGI IMG/M metagenome (IMG submission 36427) | reverse complement strand
TGGCGAACAAGTGTCCAATGTGTTCGCGCTTCAGTTTGCTATTTAAGCTGGATTGAGTCCCAAAAACCTCAAAACTTCTGCCTCAGTTTCTTCAAAATTACAACTTCGCAAATATTCTTTATAGAGTTTTTCCATGCTTGTATAGATAGAGTTATCCCTTTCTTCTCTGAGTTTTTTGCCGGTATTTTCTACTGGCACAGAACTAGTTACCTGTGTTTGTATACTTTCAGCTAAAGCTTTTGTTTGCAGTTCTTCCTGCTCTGCGTCCTCACCCCAAAGCGCTTTTTTATACAAATCCTCCATCTGCGTGTAGACAGAACTATCTCTTTCCTCTCTTAATGCCTTCTTGCTGTTCTTTTTCCAACCCCAGTAGTTCTTTTTGGCAGCAGGTCGGTTGTTGAGACTGTCAAAGTCCCAGCCGTTTCTTACTGCGCAGATAATAAAAGCTGCCGGGTTGAGTACCCTTGTCTTGAAATATACACTGTCCAGTAGCCTTAGAATGTACCCCTTTACCTTCTCTGTCGTCTCTAGAACCTTCGTGATCACATACCATGGAATGTTGTTCTTTAGCAGTTTGGATACAAGAGGCTCGTCCTCCTTTTTAATTTCAACTTTTTCCTTTTCAGTTTTCTTATGGGAAGGTTTATTATTAACACTCTTAGTTATATTATTATCTTTAGTCTTTGTTATGGATTTGCCCTCGAGGGCAAATCCAGCAGTATCAAGGGTTTGCTGGTTTTGTTTTGGACTGCCTGTTTGATGGTCAGAAGACGCCCTGTCCTGCTCAGAATTGTTTTCTTCTGGCAGGCAAACTGTGGGTTTCTCTTTCCTTTGCTCTTCGATTCGCTTTGTTTCTTTTAGCTGTTTGTATTCTGTTTCAATGTTATCCAAGTGTTCTATCTCAACATCTATGTCATTGTCAAGTTCTTTCATGTCGTTTAGCAGTTTATCCGTGTTCAGCCATATGTGTGTGGTAGGAACACCTCTGAACTTCCACACCTTTGTTTCTATATATCCTTTGTTTTTCAAAATGCTTATTGCTCGTCTTGCCTGTTTAACAGTGAGTTTTACCTCCTTAGCAAGCTGTTCATAACTTTTTGCAAGCCACATCTTGCCTTCTTTAAAGATTTTTAGTTTGCTGCTGCCGTCTCTTGCTGGCAGGAACCAGTAAACAATTTGACCGAGCGCAATGCCAGCTGCTAAGTCACCAGCAAGAGACACATACAGCGGATTTACTCTGTATGAATATTCTTTTTTCTCTGCATTTAAAATGTACTGGACAGCTGGCATTGTTTGAGTTATAATATCCATTAGAATCACTCCTTTGTTGAGTTTTTTCTGTAAAATAAAAAAAGCCCCAGAGGGTTTAATTCCTCTGGGGCTTTTTTTATTATTGCCTTTTATATCCTCGGCTCGCTTATCACTCTCACAATGTCTCCCCACATCTTTTTCTGCTCTTTGCTTATGTCTTTTATGAGCACAACTACAACAGAGCCAATTATAGGTGTTTTGAGACCCATTGGTGGGCAGAGTACTTGCCGGCCGTCCTCAAGAAGGTCTACAAAAATTCCAAGGTTTGCGACCGCTACGACTTTCCCTACATATTGTTCTCCTACCTTGTATCTATCCGGATCTTTTTCCCATGGTGTTGTGAGAGCTTCTTTTATGCTTATACTTGGCGGGTTTTTGGATATAACCTTTGCTTTTACGCTATCGCCTACTTTAAACCTTTCTCTCATATCGTGTATCCATTTGTAATCGACATCTTTTGCAGTAAGTGCAAATTCATACCCGAAAGCATCCACATACACGTTTTTTGGTGACACACCAATCACTCTGCCGTTGATAATTTGACCCTCTTTTACATTGTTTTCAAATTCAATTCTTCTTAGCTGTTTTGCAATTTTTCGTGAGATGAACACAGTGTTTTTTTGAATGTCTGTTACAACAAACTCAATTGTTGCACCAAGTAGAGCTCCTATTGGGTCATTAATAGTTGGTGTTGACAGGTCAACTTCTTCTACTGGCAGAAGACATCTTGCTTGTTGATACAGTACAACTCCGTATGTTTTGTCACCTATCTTCCTTTTGCCAGTGAGCTGGCCTGTTAAAATTGTTTTGTAATTGTAGGACTTTTGCAAAAGTCGTCTTACCTCATCTTTTTGTGTTTGCTTCATTTAAAATCACTCCCTTTCTTCTTTTTTTATCTCAAAAGCCCTACCAAAGCTCGCCGTCTGTTTCTTGTTCTTCTGGCAGGGCTTTTGTTTCCTGCTGGGTGCTAAGTTGTTCTTTCAGCTCTTTTGTTTGAAGTTCATACACCTCTTGCGTCTGGGTAGGGATTGGTTCAGATGTTTGTTGTATCAAGTCTTGCTTGGATTTGTAGCTTGCGATAGCTATTGGCTCAAGCTCTTTTGCCTGTTTCATTTCATCAAAGAATATCTTTTCAGTGATAAACGGGTTTTTCCCTCTCAAGATAACTATGTTTTTCTTTGCATCGAACTTCTTTACCTCATCGGGGTTCAAAAGAAGCCTTTTTCCTACTGATTGTGTTATTCTTTCTGTTTCAAATATTGCGTTAAAGTCACCGGGATGCGATGTGCTTCTTGTTTGTATACTTTTGATACCAAGCAGGGCTGATACATACTCGGCTGTGTCAGGGTCATTAACACCAAGGCACAAAAATGTATCACAGTTGCCTATTATCTCTTTCCATTGTCCTCCGGGGTATCTGTCTTCAATTTGTGGTATGCTTTGAATAACTATCTGGCAGTGCAGGTTTCGTTTTCGAATTGTTGAGATTTTCTTGGTAAAGTCAGGTATTTCACCGATATTGCAAAACTCATCCAAAAGAAAGTATACGTGTCTATCTTTTATGTTTTTATCAGTAGTTGTATCATGGAGCTTTACAAGTTTTATAAACAAAAAGCTAAAGAAAAGAGAACTCATAAAGCTGTATGCCGAGTGCTGGTCAGGGATGATACAAAAGTATGCAGTTTTTTTGAGTTTTGGGGAGAGCAAATCTATCTCACTGTGCTGTGTCATACATCTTACAAGCTTGTTTTGAAAAAGTTGAAGTCTTGTTCCAAGTCCCATTACAACACCTGTTTTGACTTTTTCATTTACTTGTGAATACAGATTATATGCCATTTTTGCAGCTTTGCTGTCTTCAAGGTTTTCAAACAGCTTTACAATCATTGCAGGGTCTTTTGATGCAAGAAGGTCATATACCTTTGCCATGTTCTGTTTTTCTGGTGGAAGAAATTCTTTTACGTAAAGTACCAGAGCTTTCAGTAGATTTAACTCTGCCCTATCCCAGAAAGGATCTCCACCTCTTCTTCCTGTCTCTGTGTTCTTTATTACAATATCTGCAAAAACCTGTGCGTCTTCCTCATCTTCAATTGAATCAAGCGGGTTCCATGGGTCGGAAAGCCTAAAATCCACAAGATTTAGTGCCTTTACAAAGTAGCCTTTTTTCAGAAGGTACTTGTAGGTGTGTTCAAGTATTTCGCCTGATGGGTCTGTGATTACCATGCTGTGTCCTGCTTCAGCTAAAGCTATTACGTTGGGTATTATGAACGTTCTTGATTTTCCTGCACCTGTTGCACCAAGTACCATCACGTGCTTGTTGTATTTTGCGTCAAATGGTAAAGTTACAAGCTCATTTGAGATTTTGCCAAGAATTATCCCCGGTTTGTTAAAGCCGAAAACCTTTCTTGCTTCTTTTTCTGTCATCCAGTCCGAGGTTCCGTATGTTCCTCTGGGGTCTTTGGGTGCTTCGTTATCAAGCAGTGCTTTTATTCTTTCTTTGTAAGGAAGCAACAAAAGTGCTCCTGCCAGTAGCAAAAAAGTTGTAAAACCAAGCCATGCTTTTTTGATGTCCGGGTTTGCAAAGACATTTTGCAAAGCTTTTAAAGGGTCTGTTTCTATTTTGATTTGCGGTGCCTTTTCTGGTGAGAGAAAAAAGCTTTCTTTGTTTACTTTTAAAAGGTCTGTTAGCATTCCTGTGATGTAACCCGTGAGAAGATAAAAAAGAACTACTGGCAGGATAAAAATAACAAGCTTCTTCTTCATCTGTTCTCACCATCCTTATATTCTACAGCTTTCAAAAATTCTGAAAGCTCAAGTGCTATTATTTTGGCTTCAAGTCCTTTGTATCTGTCTTCAAGACCTTTGAGGGTGATGATTTCTATTGTCTTGTCTGCTACTGCTTTCAGTGCCTGAAGTCTTCTTTTTGCTGCTATGTCTCCTGCGCCTATGTGAATTATCCTGTCTTCTGTTTCAAAGTCCCCATGCGTATTTTTAAGTATACTCTGTGTTTTTGCTACTGGCAGGGAATTTAAGATTTTTTCTTTGTAGTCTGGTATACCGATTATGGTATCAAGGATCTTGAGCCCTGCCTGTGTGTAGCCAAGCACGTTTATTTCTTTTGCTCCTATGTTTTGAATTCTTTCTTCTGCTGCTAAAAATTCTTCAACCTTTTCTTTTGATTCACATAAAACTACAAACTTTTCTACTCCAAACGTTGTTGCTTCTTTGATGTCTGTAAAGAACTCAGAGATTGTCTTTTGTGCTGCTTCTTTTGAGATTCTGTAAATACCATAGCCTCTTGCTACACATAGCATTTTGTTCTTATCGCTCATTTCACTGTTACCGTTTCTTGTTTCTCTCTTGAAATCCCAGCAGCTGATAAAGTGTGGCAAAATGTATTCTCTTGAACCAATTTCGTAAACTTTTTGCCAGCGCCAGATAACTTCTTCTGCTGTCATTTTTGTAAGTGGTTCAAATGTTATTCCTCTAACTTCTTCAAGGTATGCTATACCTGCCTCGCCAAGGGTAATAATGTAATGATTGACTTTTTGAAGGTAGTTTCTACCGGTGAGTTTTCGTATTCTGTTATAAGTTGTCCATGGACTGCCATATATTTTTCTTACCATGTCGTATGGTACCATCTTGAATTTTACAATCATATCAAAAAGCTTGTTGTCTTTCTCGCTTATTTGTAGCATACCTTATCAGCTCCTTTGCTACTGCTATATTGCTCTGAAAAATGTTCTGCCATCTTTTTTAGCTTCTATTATCCTGCCATTTTCGAACTTAAGTTCTACTCCTGCTGTTTGTGCTAATTTGTTGATTGTTTTCTTCATATTATCGACATAGTCGTCTTCTATTGATTCATCGTTACAAAGAGGCATAAAGCTTAACCTTGCTGCGAAAAATCCAAGAAGTCTCATAATTTCCTCTTCGCTCATGATGATTGCTATCTTTCTTGATTTCATTTTAAACCCCTCCTTAAGTTTTAATGCTGCTAGTTGCTTTACAAAAAGCAGTAGATAGTTTTTGGCAGTATCAAAAAAAGCAGTAGCCTTTGCTACTGCTGATTTTTGATACTGCAATGCAGTAGCTTTTGCTACTGCTTCTAAAGACAGGTTACTGTTTGCAAGGGAAGACTACTTTCGCCCAAGCTGACTAAATCAGCTTGAGCTTGCTACCGGTTTTATTTATTGTCTGGCTTTTTGGCAGCAATAAAAAGCAGTAGCTATTCAAATAGCTACTGCTTGCAATAAGAAGTGTTTTGTGGCAGTTAAAAGGTTGCTGATTTTACTGCTGCTGCTTTTGAGTTTTGCTGGGTAGTGCTACTTTCGCCGAAGCTGATAAAGTCAGCTTCGGCTTACTACTGGAAATTGAAATGCTACTGGTTACTTTTGGTTCTGCCAGCTCAAACGTATCTGCCAACAGTTGTCAGGTACTGCTAACTCTTCTTGAAGTGAGGAGATACTACTTTCGCTCGGAAACAGAATGTGTTTCCGAGCCTGCAACAATTTTTGTTTTGTACACCCTTGCAAGCTAGTTTTTTTCTGGTTTTTGTCTTCTGGGGGTATACTAAACCCTATACAAATTACAATATTTTACAGGCTCAGTTTTGTATACGTTTTTGTATATGGTTTTGTATAGCAAAATACTATACAAAACCATTTTGTGGTTATTCCTTACTGTTACATTAATGTTATTTTCCTACTGGGAACAAAATATCATTTAGTGCTTTCATTGTTATTTTTTGTCTGGGAATTTTAGAGGTTTTCTTGAGGCAATCTCAGGGTCAGGTTGTGGAGTATATGATGATACACTGATAACAGTTTTGGGAAACATGTTGGAAGATGTATGTCCTTCCAGTGTAATTTTTACTCGCGACATAGTGTCGTTTGGTATTATTCCACAAGTAACAAGTTGGTTAATTATTGTCTTCACCATTCTGTTATCAGTATCAGCTTTCAAAAAAGCTCCTACTGGCACATAGAACTCAAAATGAATATGAGCCTTTTCGAACCTTGGCTTTTCGGAAAGTGAATTTACAGCATTTGTTATCAAATCTTTCCACTTGAATGTGTCTTCTTGAGTGTTGACTTTGTATACTGGCGGAACATCGAAGATAAGGATTTTTAAAACTCCGTCTTTATACTCAGCTTCAAACTGGTCAATCATAAGGCTGCTGTCAACCTCAAATCCATACTGCCTGATATAGTCGTTGTCAAACATTTTCAAGAAGTTTTGCCAGTGAAAAAGGTTTTGTCTGAGCTTAAAAACCCAGTATTCAGTTTCCTTGAGGTATTTCTCAGTTTCATTTACAAGGTATCTTATTTCTTTTATTAAAGGGTTGTCCATTTTAAAAACACCTCCTAAAAAAAGTAAAGGCAGGGATGAAAAGTATCCCTGCCTCATACTACAGTTTAGAAAAAGCATCAAGCATTAATTTGACTGATTTTTTGTCAAGCCCAAGTCCAGCTTCCTGCTGTGTTTGCTCAGTGTTGTCTATCTGTATAGTTTTGAGCTTGATTGTTCCTGATAAGACCGCTTTTGTTGCATAATATAACTCAAGAGCGTCAAGTATAACTTGTTTTTTGTCTTTTTCGTTCCATAAGGGATGGTCTTCAGGAATTCTAACTGCAAACACGTTGCTTTTTTTCATTTCAAGCACCCTGTAAACAGATTTTATTCTTATTTTATCTTGCTTTCAGGCTATTTACAAGCTGATTTTGTAAACACATCTGTAAACGGGTTTAGTTATTGATTTTCCTATATTATTTCTATAATATACTCTCGTTTTGTTTACAAATACCTCTTAAAATTGCTTCAAAAGAGGTATTTTTGTTTACATTTAATGAGGTCAAAGTGCTTCTAAAAAAGATTTTAAGCGTGTTTTAGGTGTTTACAATATTGTTTACACTTTAAAGGTTTTAATGACAGCAATATAAGGTATATCAAGGCTTTGACCTGTTTACACTCCAAAATTTAGCAACATTAAATATCCTTTTGCATTTGCAAACTGGACATCATCAAGTACCTGAACGTTATCAAATACCTTCTGGAGGACAGATGCAACGATGAAAGCTCCACCACCTGCAACAAGTACTCCATCGAATGTATCAAAACCTCGTTGCAGTCTTCTTGAAATAGACTGTACTATGTCGTCTGCTATAGCACCAAAAACTTCCTTTTTGTGCGGTTCAATATCTATCTTTCTGCCGCGAACAGATATATAGGAACGCTCATGAATATCAAAAAGCAAACTTGTATCATAGCTCACACCGTATTTTCTTTCTATCATAAGTCCTAGTCTCTCAACTGCAAGCGACATTCCTTTGTCAACTGTGAAGCACATGTCAAGCAAAGGGTTTATATTTTTGTTTTTAATTTCAACTACAATCACGTCTGTTGTTCGAAAGCCAACGTCCAAAATGCAGTATATCCCGTCTTCTACTGGTGAGGAGATTGAAAATAGAGCTCCGACACCCTGTGGGAACACTTCGCACCTTGTTATGTGGTATGTGTGTGCCACGTTGTTGCTGTCAACAATTATCTCTTCTGCGAACTCAAAATAGTCCCTGACTTTGTCTTTAAGTTTTGGGTATAACATGAGTGGCAGACCAAGACCAAGTTCGATTTCTCTGTTGCTTTCGAGAACCATGAGTGCCGTTAGAACGAGTAACTTGGAAAACTCTGATACAAATCTGTCGTCCGAGAAGCTTGTTTCTGTTATCATGCAATGGGTAGCTGCTTTTCCGACAGCGTAAATTTGATTCATGTAAGTTACAAAATAGTCACTTGTTGGTTTAAGACCAATGTCTGTTATATAGGTTTTGGATACTGCTGAAGGAAAGATAATTTTTTTACCAGATTCACTTATAGCTTTAGTAAAACCAAAGCCAACGTCAACACCACATCTCATTGAAAAATCACACTCCCTTTCTTAGATTTTTTATGTTCTACTCTCTCAACAAATATAAAAGCCTGCTGATAAAATACCAGCAGGCTTGCCAATTACTTTTACTTTTCTGTTGGGCCAGATACAGCTTCCTTTAAAACCTTTCCTGCTTTGAAAACTGGAACTACTGATGCAGGGATAAGAATTTCTTCGCCTGTTTGAGGATTTCTTCCTTTCCTTTCAGCTCTTTCTTTTACTTCGAATGTACCAAAACCAACAAGCTGAACCTTATCACCTTTTGAAAGAGCTTCTTGAATACATTCAAGCAAAACGTTCAAAGCCTTTTCAGAATCTTTCTTAGTCAGACCGCTTTTTTCAGCCATTGATTTTACTAGTTCTTCTTTTGACATACCAAAGCACCTCCTGAATTTAGTATTTGTTTTTGTTTTATCATAAACCAGCGCAGAAGACTCCATCTTCTAATGCGCTGTTGGTAAAATCTTCAATTGGAACTAAAATTCTTTTGCAGTTCGTATTTCAATCTTGCAATTTCGAACAAAATAGCTATTCTAAAATCTGGAACATCAAATATTAGTTTACCTGTGGCAGATTCATACCAGTATTGCCCATCTGTATAAATTTTCTCAAACAGCGGGGTTATATCTATCTCTTTTGCTACTATCCAGCCTTTTTTATAGCCACAGCCAGCTGCGATTGAATGATGACCATTTGTGACAAAGCAAATATCCAATGGAACATAATATTCGGCAAAATGATTTGCTTTATAGTATTTAAAATCTTCTTTGCTGAGAGTTTTTATCATCTTTTTATACCTTTCCCTATTCCATGGATAAGCAATTACGCATGTGGTTGAAAGGTCAATCTTAATAATCGGTACTTGACTTACATCGTATGGAAGATAGCTCAAAGGAAACCATGATGTTCTATTAAGATACTGATTAGGATTATAAATTATTTTTGTTAGCATATCACTTTGGAGATCTTCTTTGATTAATTCTTCGACAAACGATAAAATCTTCAATTTATTTTCCTGTTTTTCCTCATCTTCAATTGCTCCCTTGACAAAGTCAATCGCAAAACCAAACTCTCTTCTGGGGTCAACAACAAAAATATTGGTTCTTTTTTTAAAAAGTCTTTCAAGCACCATGTTCAACTCCTTTCTTTTAGTAGTTTAACTCCTCTTCAAGAAGTTTTATAAGATTGTTAAGCACTCTTGCCTGTAAAAAAGGTTCTTGGTTGAAAAGTGTGATAATTTCATTGCAAGCACGGGTATATTTTCTTTCCATGAGTGCTTTTTTGATAACAACAAGATGCCTTAAATAGCTTGTGTGTAGCAAAGTGATTCGTGATTTAGTATATTCCTTGGAGGGTTTTAAATTCTTGATCTTTTCAAGAAACCTTTCCAAAGCATCTTTTGCAGCTAAATTTTCTTTTTCTGTGATATTATTTTCCCAGTTGTCGAAAGGTTCTAACAAAGATATGAGTCTTTCTCTCATCTTAGTTGTTTCACTCCTTTTTCAGTTGCACTAAAAATTCTTCTAAAAAACACAAAGGGCAGACACATTTTTAAAGTGCCTGCCCTTTGTGTAAGATGCGGGTTTAAGTTTATAATATTTGTAGTTTGCTATTTGAGGTTATTTCGAAGCTCCTGGACTTTTTCAATACTGAGTCCTGTGACTTTTGCTATGAAAGAATCTTCAGCACCTTCTGCAATCATTCTCTGAGCTACTTCTATAAGCGCTTGTTCCTTGCCCTGTTGAATGCCCTGTTGAATGCCTTGTTGAATGCCTTGTTGAATGCCCTCTTTGATAGCAATTTCTCTTTCTCTCGCTAATTCCTTTTTCAATCCTTCTCTTATCTTTTCTGCAGTGTTGAGAAACATTTCATTCACCCCCAATCTGAGAAAATCGGACTTGAACAAAAACTCGTCTACTTCCATATCAGAAAAACCATATCCCTTTAACACCACGTGGTACAGCCATTCACAAAACTCTTCCTTTTGTTCTTCAGAAAACTTAATGTGTTTACTTAAATACTCAAGTCTTTCAGCAACTTTGATTGGATTTTCCGATACCTTGTCAATATACAGTGCTGCTGATAGCAGATTAGAACTATTTAGTAGTTTTTCATCATTTATTTCTCTAATATCAATGAATATGAAATTAAACCTTTGCGCAAACTGCTCAAAATCTTCCCAGTAGAGAACACCTTTTTCAAAAGACGTTGTGGGTGTCCATCTCTCCTGTCCAGTGTACAATACAACAGGTATTACTACTGGCAGAAGGTCTCCAATAGCATATTTTTTCTGTATCAGCAGCACATATTCATATATTCTGCAGTGGAATAGTTCCTCTTTTGTGTTTTGAAACTCTAAAAGTATACAAACAAAAGCGTCTTTGTACTTTATTCTGTATACCACATCTGATCTGCGTGCTTTCCACTGTCTGTTAATTGACTCTGTTGCAAGTATTTCTATGTCATCAAGTCCGATTTTACAGGGTAGAAAGTCACCTAAAAACTCAGTTATAAACCAGTGGATATTAGCTTTGTTTGTAAAAATTCTTTTAAATCCCGCATCTTTGGAACGTCTTTTTTTACTCATCTTTTGTTAAACTCCCCCTTTTTGTATTAGACTCAGATGAGGGCGGGGGACACCCTCAGAAAATCTCTTCAATAATTATTTTACCCCTGAAACACCAATATTTCAAATCCTTTTGCTATCTTTACAACATTAAAATCTAACATTCTTTCTTTATGCCCCTTATAAAAAGAGAGACAGATGTTATAAATTTTTGTACCTGTTTTTTGTTGTGCGCTTATTAGCTTTCAGCAAGCAGTTCCTTTTCCTTTATTCTTTTCACAATCTCATCCCATTCATCTTTTGTTATAAAGTCGTTATCAAAATCACGTGAATATGTTACAAGAAGGTTGTTGATAATAGCTGAATAAGCTATTTCAGGACACCTTATAAATCTGTCTGCAAATTCAATGTTAAAGTTTATAAGTTTCATCTTGTAATCTTTTATAGTTTCATGTATTTCGGCTAAACTTTCTAAATCATATACTTCGAGTTTCAAACTCTTATCGTTGAAGTTTATAAACAGCATATCCGAAGGTTGAATATGGCAGAGTACACCAATGAAGGCATCAATAAAAAATTGTCTTATCATCCCTTGCTGAATCTGCATTAAATGAGTTTTGCAAAGATTATATTTTTCTATGTTATAGCTTGCTGTTGCACCGCAAACAGAACAACTGCCCGAAAATACCTTTTTAGGTTCTCTGGCTTTGAACTCAAAATGGTCTCTATCCCAAAAATTATTGTATATAGTCTTATAACTCAACAACACTTTCGGTTTTTCTACAATATCATATTCGCCGTTAGCAATCATTTCTCTCACTGCAAAAAGTTCGCTACTGGTGGGAAAATACAAATCGTTTGGTGGCAGGCAGTTGATGTAATACAGCTTATCATTTATTATCTCTGCGTAAGTAATATTTTCATGACTCGCTACAGAACTTTCAATAACTGCTCTGTCTATTTTGCTTTCGGCTATCCCTTTTTCAATCAGTTTCTTTTCAAGTTCACTGTAATCAATATCAGTTTCATTGACATATAAGTTATAACCATTAATCGCTAGCAAAAGTGTTGTACAAGATTTTTTAAGAAAATAATCTGCTGTAAGAATTGTTTTTGCTCTCATTTCCAGTTCTTTTCGATGAACAGAGCAAATATATATCTCTTCAGTCTGAGTTACCAGTTTTGAACGAGCATTATCAATACAATCGCTAATACAACAAATGTTTTCAGTCAGGTCGTCAGATACTAATTTAGCATTTTCCTGAAGAAGTTTTTTCTCAAGATTTTCAGCAGTAACTTTTTCTTTTTTCATCTAAATACTCCTTTCCTTTCGTTGTATATAAACATCATACCATATAAAGAAAAAGCTTTGTACACTTAAGTTCTGAATTCTGAGAAGTCTGGTTTTATGAAATACCTCTTTTGATTTTTTGTTTTCAATTCGTGTATGCCAAGTTGGCTCATCGTCAAATCTTTTTCGATTTTGTACATTTGTTTGAACGTGTACTTTAAGGCAGTTATGACTNCCCCCGCCATTGTACCTACTGTTGCCCCTTCACCACCTCCGTTAGTATACGGGCTTGGTCCTGGAGAAGGGTTTGGAGTTGGTCCAAAGTTTAGCGGTGGTGGTTTCATAGGCAAATCATTATCTCTCTGTGCAAGTGTTAATGATTTTGTATCTTCAATATTTTCCGTATTTTCTGTCCTCACAAACCTCGATGACCTTGTCATAGAAAACACATTAAAAGCATTCCTGAGACCAAGCAACATATTTGATAGAGAACCCAAAGCCGGTCGTGCAAGATTCAGCTCGTCAATCCCTGCCCAGCGCTCAAACATGTTTTGCAAAAGGTTCCTGAGCGTGTCTGCAATCTTCGGGATTGAATACATTGCAATGAATCCAAACGCCCATCCTGTCCAGCCCGCTGCCGTGAATATGTGTACCGTTGCCATGTAGGTAAATGCGTAGAAAAATGCCATTGCTGCATTTGTTAAGATTTCACCAAACCAGACATCTAAAAGCATTGAATCTCTCTTGATACCCCACATTAATATTGCTACTGGGGTGAACAAGAAGAATATCCCGAGTATAAACTTCCTTACCATGAACACGATATTGATTTTAGCCCACAGTGGCAGGTACAGCGCTTTCATTATGATGGTGTTGGCAGGGTTAGAACCACATACTTGATAAAAGAATGTATCTATGATTGTATTGTCCTGGGCTATTTCTTCTGCTGTTTTTGACTCGTCATAGTGTAGTCCAAAAACGTCGATTATTGTCGAAAAAGTTTTATTTGAATTTGTTGTGTATGAAAAGCTGCTGTTTATAGCGCTCTGAAGCCATTTTGTGAGAAGTGAGAAAAATTCACACATCAGATACAATATCCATGGAGCTGTTGCAATAACAAGTAGTGCCATGAACCATGTTGTAATTTCTTTTGTAAGCGATACTCTTTCGGAAGCCGTTATACCGCTAAACATAAGTTTAATTGCTGTCTTGCCAGCAAGAATTATAATAAAGACAGAACTAACTGATGCAACAATCCAGTAAAATTTCAAAATGAAGTCCATTTGTTTGTCCGGAAACGGATTCCCTTCAAAAAACAACTGATTCAATGGTTTAAAGTCTGCAAGTTTGGCAAACCACTCAATTGGTGTCACAATGAACGCTGATAGAACGTTTATTATTGCATTTACAAATATGTCTATTTTATCGCCTATATCGAATAGAATTTTTTTAAACTTTGGTTCATTTGGATTTGTGAAATTTATCTTTGCAATGTTTATAAGCTGCTGCTGGTAGGAAAGCATAATACCTACAACTGTAGAGAGGGCAAAAATAATCAGGCTGCCAGCTAAAATATACTTTGACCACTGCATAATTTTCGTTCTTTCCACACTGTCTTTATGTGTCATCAGTCTGACAAAAAATAGTGTTATAGAAATAAATAAAGAAAGAAATCCAATTGCAAGAACAACATTAAATGCAAGTTTGATTGTTTTAACTGCTGTAGAGTCAGCTGCAAAGACAAAAGCAGGGGCAAGGGTCGAAAATAAAACTACTGGTAGGAAGATTTTTAGTTTTTTCATATCCTGATTCACCCCTTTACGTTGTTACATATTCCCATTCGAAGTCGAATGGGGTTATCTGTACAAATATTTTTTCTCTTGGATTCATAAGAATCCCTTGTCCTTTGTCGCTTGAGGTTATAATTTCTGTTGTTCGTTCTGATAGTCTGAAAAAATCTGAAATTTGCGCTGCCATGTCGCTTTCTTGCCTCATCAAAAATTTTGTCGCACACATGTTTATAATTGCACGACCAGTATCATTCATGAGAAATTCAAGCAGTGTCTGTGAAGCTATCATTAGCGATATCTTATACTTTCGACCTTTTCGTGAAATGTACTCCAAATATTCGGCTGAAGCCTGATACCTTGTAAACATCCATGCCTCATCGAATATTACTACTTTCTTTTGACCTTTTAACTTTGCGTTCGAAAACTTATTCCATATCCAGCTGAGTATATTGACAGAAGCAAAAAACTTCAAAAAGTTATCACGTTCGAATTCTTTTAAGTCAAATGCAATTATTTTATCATTAGCATCGATTGTGGTCTGACAGTCAAAAAGCGATAGTGACCCTTCGCCAACAAAAACCTCCATAGCTTTTGCAAGCTGCTGTGTTTCACTTTCTTTAAACAGCTCTTCTCTCAAATCAGAAAGCGTTGGGAGCTGCTTTTTGATTTTTCCTACAAGAAGTTGTCCTTTTTCATCTATTCTGGCTGAAGTATAAAGGCTGTCAGGGTCGGATGTTATACCTCTGTCATAATAAAGTTTTCTTACAATACGCTCTATTATTGCCATCTGAACACCGTCAAGCTTTTTGCCAACATAGTATTCGGAAATGATGTTTAAAATAAACCTTATATCCGCAACTTTTGAATTAAGATCTATAAATTTTTTGCCCTCTTCCTCTTCAACCTCAACATCGAATGGGTTTATACCAAGCTTTTCCCCTGGTTTTATCCTGATATACCTTCCCCCAAGCATGTTTATTATCTTTTCGTATTCACGTTCAGGGTCAAGCACACATATGTTGTAGCCATGCGCTGCCATTCTCCCGAGCATAGTTTTCATTGTTGTTGACTTCCCGGCACCTGTAGTTCCGAAAATTGCCATGTGGGGATTGGGAAGGTGTTTGTCAAATTGGTTATAAAACACCGGGCTGTTTGTTATCACGTTGTAGCCGATATAAAAACCTTCGTCATATGATATATCTGTGTTTCCTATTGGAAAGAGGCAGGAGCAAGCGGATGTTGTCATTAGCCTGAACTTTTCAAAGTATCTTAAGTTTCTTGGACCAAGTGGAAGGCAGGACAAAAAACCTTTTTGCTGCTCGAATGATAAACAGCGCATGTTAAGTCCTAAAGATTCTGCAAACTTCGTTATCCTGATACAATCTTCTCTTAGCTTTTCAATTGATTTTGCATACACAACAATAAATACCTGTGTCATAAAAATTTTTTCAAGGTTTCTCTGCAGTGACGACCTCAGAGCATCGTACCATTCTATCTGTGCCAAAAGTCTGTAATCAGGTTCTCCTCTTTGAAGCATTGCGTTAGATTTCATTGCATTAATCCTTCTTGTAATGTCTTTAATTGCTTCTCCTGTATCCCTTGGCTCTAAAAACACTGAAATAGCTATTTCTCCTTTGTCAAGAAGACTATCAAAAAAACCTACATACATTTCGCCTGGATAGTCAATATCAAGCACATATACCCTGCAGTAGTTTTCTGCTCCAAGATAGATATAGTCAACGTTTTCTTGAAATGCATCGGGCAAAAATAAATCAAAAATATCGGGTGTTAGTTCAAACATGCTATTTTCACGCTGTTCCTGCTGATTGATATTCTTGCTGGATTCCTTGTTCTTTGTCTTCAACTTCATCAGCTATTATCCCCCTTCCAGTAATTATGGTTGCAAGTGCTCCGCTTTTGACAGCTTTACTCAAAAGAAGTGAGTTTCCTCTTCTTAACTGGTCTCTTAAAAGTTGCAGGACAGAAATTCTATCAAGCTGGTACACTCTTATTGATGCACGCTTGAATAACTGGAAGAGCTTTTTTTCTTCAAGATTTAACTTGTCAAGCGCAATGTCCTGTCTTTGTTCTGCCACAGACAGTATTATGTAGTTCTTTCTTACAAAAAACTCATCGCTTGTTCTCATATACTCAAGCCTATCTTTCAAAGCTTTTGTATACCTTTTTATTGTTTCAGGAGTTTCAATATTATTTATCACATTGTCAAGCATGTCAATATATCCTGCGATTTCTACTCTTTGCACAGTTGTGAAAAGCTGAACAGGAATATCAATTGAACGTACTATGGTAATTAAATCATTCTCAAAAAACTGCTGTTCTGACTCAGAAAGCAAACTAAAATCGGGGGTTGAAAAATAATAAATTCTTGTGTATGTGTTTTCTCCAATGCAAATTGTACCGTCTTCAAGAATATTTGTTATATCAAACAGACTCCTGAGCTCTCCCTGTTTTTCTTTATTCTTGGTTCTACTACCGGCAATTTCTCTGTTATCACTTGTTTTCTTTGTTTTAATGTATATTGCAATTATTGAAGAAATACCAGCAAGCAAGATAAACAGCATTACAAACAATAACCACATTGTTATCTTTGCCTCCTGTACAGAAATGTGCGCTGAGACGTGTAAAACCTGATTATTCGCCTGAAATATTTTGTAAGTGTGTCACCCTTTATCTTTACAAACGCAATTGCAAGTCCTGAAAGTGTTGAAACCGGAACAAGGGTTAAAAATAAAATTAGCGACCGAGCAAAAAGAGCAAGAACTACTGGAGTGGCAATAAAAACAGCAATAATTGCAAATTGTCTCAATGTCATGACTCCAAAGAAAATCTTATCTTCAAACTCTCTCTCAAAAGGTACCTGAAACGTTCGCATAAAACTTCTCTCCTTTCCGTGGAATTCCAAAAGAAGTAAAGTGGGCTGTCCGGTATTTGGACAGCCCTGAATTTTATATCGTTCCAAGTTTGCCAAGAAGCCATACAAGGAAACCACCTACTGTAAGTATCATACAAAGCCCTATTGCTCCAATAAGTTTCCATGAAAAACTGCTCATAACCTCAGCTCTTTCGCGTGCATCTTTAGCTGTCATGATTTTAGCAAAAAACCATACTGAAATTGCTATAAGCCCGATAAAACCAATTATTGCAGCAACTGGTGCAATGATATTTTTTACAACGTTAGCTGCAACAGTGCCAGGATCTTTTTGTGTAACTCCTGCAGATGAAAAATAATTTTGTACTGTTTGTGTCGAATTTGCGAAAACTGGTATTGTGTAAAGCATAGCCACAAATGTATACAACAGGCTAATTATTTTTTTCTTCACTTCTTTCACCCCCTTTCATCTACTTTTTAAAGCTATAGAAAAGTGAGATTAAAGAAGGACCAAAGATTCTTACAAGCCAAGCTACAAAAATTCCGGTAAATATTCTCTTTGCAACTTTAGTAAGTCCTTCAGAGTGGGTAGGAATACCAATCATCAGGCATATAGCACCAACAATTAGAAAAATGGTAGACAGAGGCTTTAACCAGTTGTCGAGAAACACAAAGAGGGTATAAAAAAAATCGCCTGCTTTACTCATAAACTGTTCTGGTGTTACAGGTGGAAAGAGTTCTTTTAACTTCTCCAAAGTGAACACCTGCCTTTCATGATATTTTATGTAAAAACAAAATAGCAATTTATAAACTTGCTTGTTTCTTCCACCAACATCTTTCGTATTCAACTTTTACGACTGATACAACTATGACATTGCCGCCTTCATATTCGTATACAACTATAATAGCATCATTGTATCTAATTGCTTTTTCTGTATATGCTCCTCTTTTTCTTTGCGCAATTACTTTTCCAAGATACACAATTTTCAATATCTTATTCATTGCGTCATCGTCAGAACATTCTTCTATTCTCTCTTTGTACCTCTTAACAGCATGCCATGTTATTCTTATATTCATACAGAACACTTCCTTTGCATATTATGTTTTTATTTACATTAATTTACATTCATTTAGAGACAGTAATCCTCCTGCTACTTTATGATATACAAGAAAATTGAAAATTTAAGCTATTGCTTCCTGGGCTGCAGTTATATCAGTTCTACCTTTTTTTCTTCTGCCTGCAAAGTTAGGAGATTTAATTACTTTGGGTAGGCAGGCTGGCACAAGTGCGCCATCTACTTCATCAAGACGTACATATTTGCCACCGCCAACGTATTTGTAGCAGCTTGCAATTGATTCCCAGAATTTTGTCCATGGAGCCATTCTTCTCTCTTCGAAAGATAGGTACAGAGAATCCTTGTAATGCTGCATTGCTACAATTGAGTCCAGATATTTTTTATCGAAGTCAAATATGTCTGACTCTGAAATTATGCCTTTTTCAAGTAAATCAGTAAACTCCTTTTTCAACAGTTCAACTCTCTTTTGAAGTCTTTTATTCTTTATGTAGTTTTTAATATATTCGATTTTCCTTCTTTTAGACTCCTGTTTTCTTCTCTCTCTTTCTTTTTCAAATGCCTCAATGTCTATTAAGCCATATTTGTTGAGATAGTTATAAATTGTTTGCCTTGAAATTCCTACTCTTTTAGCAACTTCCGTGACTGACATTTCTTTTTCAAAGAAATAGTACTTTATTTTTTGAGCTGTTTCTAACTTTTTGAGCTCTCTTTTGCCTATTTTTTTAACTTTCATTGTCTTTTGCCTCCTCTTAAGTTTTGATTTATAATAAACCCCGAAGGGGGTATTGCCATGAGTTTTGAACACATTAAAGTTGAAAACTTGACAGCAATACTGGAGGATGTTTTAAACTTTTTAAAGCACCAATCAGATTCAAAAAATAGTTCTGTAACATTCCAAGAATTTGTTAATTACTGGTTCGAAGCTTATGCTAAGCTTGCTGTAAAACCTTCTACTCAAAAAAGGTACAAAGAACTTTCAAATCATGCGTTAAAATTGATAGGAAGTAAAAAGTTATCCGAGATAAAACCGTTTGATATTCAAAAAATCTATATAAGTCTTGCGGGTAAAGTATCTAATTCTACAATTTTAAAATTGCACAGACTTTTACATGAAATTTTTAAACATGCTCAAATGTGGGAGTATATTAACGACAATCCAGTTAAAAAAGTTATTCCTCCTTCGCCTGAGAAAAAATTGTTCGAAGTTTGGGATGTTGAAACTGCCAAAAGATTTTTACAAGTTATCAGGAACGAAACTATTTACTATCCTGTGCTACTTGCTCTACATACAGGTATGAGGGCTGGTGAAATAGTATCACTCAAATGGCGCGACGTTAATTTTGAAGCACGAATAATCAGTGTTGTTAAGGCAGAACACAGTAAAGGTTTAAAAATGGTGGATTTAAAAACTAAAAGTTCTAAGCGTGCTGTGTACATGAATGATGTTCTATATGATGAACTTAAAAATCTATATGAACTCACCAAGCCAAAGCCTGATGATTTTGTTTGCCCAAGGCTTTCTACTGGTAACCTGACTGTTGACTATGTATCAAAAAGATTCAAAAAGTTAGTAAAAAGATATAACTTTCCGATTATTAGGTTTCATGACCTGCGTCACACATTTGCGACGCTAATGCTTCAACTGGGGGTAAACACTAAAATTGTTGCTGAGATTCTTGGTCACAGCGACATCAAACTCACAGCTGATACTTATTCTCACGTTTTACCAACAATGCAGGAGAACGCGATGAAAGAGTTTGTTAAGCTGTGGAAATAAAGATTTGAATCTTGAGGTGTAACTCCCGTCCTCCAAAACCGTCGGCTGGGGGTTCGAGTCCCTCCGCCCCTGCCATGTTTTGAGACAACTGAATTTGCAGCGTGGAAAAAGTAGCAGCAAAAATACAACCGATGGTCTCCCCTAATCAGCAAAAAGGTGAAAGAGGAGACTTTTTTTATGCCTAGAAAAGGAAAAATTAAGAATATAGATACACTATGGTTAAAAGATGTGATTAACCTTTTCATTAGTTTTAAGCAAGCTGATGGGTTGTGTGAAATGAATTCAGCAAGTACATTGATTTTTCCAAATAAATAGATGAACACACACTAAAGTTAGCTGTGATTGAATTTTTCAAATCCAAAACAAACAAGCAACCTATAACTAACTTATAATCATTCCTATTTAAATTTTCTTACATTTCTGATATGAAATGGAATATGAAGGCATCAGTACCACTAAAATATTTTGCAATTAATACAGCAGTATAGAAGATGACAATATATAGCAGAAAGCCTATTAAACAACTTTGTAAAAAGAACAATTAAGCTGAAAAAATTGATTAAACCTTATCAAAAATTGACAAGATAATAGAGGCTGTCCAAAAGAGAAGCGGACAGCCTCTATTTATTTACTGCATAGTTAAATATTATTATTCAATAGTATCAAATATTTTTTGTTGTTAAGAAGTTGTTATTTCTAATATTTCCTTTTATTTTTTTAATCCCTATTTCTTGGCTCTATTATATGCATTTATCCTAATTGTTATCAAACGTTGCAACCCAATTTTGTTTAAAACATTTAAATATTGCTGCCAATCTTTGTTATTGCTTGGATCTAACTGACCTGTTACAAATTTCATGCAATACTCATCCACAACTGCCATAATATTTGATTCTAGCTCAGCCCTTTCTGCCATTTCTTCTTTTGTAAACATCATGGGTTCTTCTCTTATATAATAATATTTTGGTCTATTCATAAACGTTTTCGCAAGTTCTGCATATATAGGAGCATATGTCTCTACAGCTTGAGGATATGCTACCATAAAGCCGTTTGGCGCTGCAAATGGAAAACCATAATCTTGTAAACTATACTTTCCTGAAGGATTGGTTGGAGTTTGAATATGGTTTAGATATACATATTTATCCCCTTCTTTTTTATAAGTAACACCATATTCACCATAAGTGTGGAATATCTGTCCTTCTTCACTCAGTGCCCAATTTAAATATTGAAGAAGCCTTTCTAATTTTTCTTTGCTTATACTTGAATTAAATCCGTTGCCATCTGCAAAATGCAAAGGATTTCTTTTGAAAAAGTAAGCTTTTCCAGGATATGCTGTTGGTACATCCTTGGACCATACCCAGTTTGTATCTTTATCTGTATTTCTATATAGATTATTGTAAGTTCCTATATTTGCAGGATATGCCCACATAATTATTCCTTGCCCTTGGGTTCTAAACTTATCTAACTGATCACGAGTTGCTGTAGCATATTCTTTCCAAATGCAACCTGCTTTATAAAGTTTGTTTATCAAAATTAGAGCTTGGCGATAGTTGTTCTGATTAAATGCAAAAGGCACAAACTTTTTGGTAAGCGGGTCTACATAAGAAATCTGTCGTGGCGCAAGTTCAGGTAAACCATACATCAAAAATATTCCTGTAAATGCCCAAAGACTTAAGTTACCAGAGACAGCATTCGCGTGTAAATATACAACCTTTCCAGTTTTCTGGTGTAATAATATACATGTTTTGTAAAATTCATCAACTGTAGTTGGGAATTTCAAATTGTATTTATCGAATATTTCTTTCCTATATAAGAAAGCCATATCAACTGGTGCAATTCTTCTTCCATGAAATGAATATACCTTACCATCACTATAACGTACTATTTTGTAAAGGTAATCCCATTCTTCTTTTGTCCATATCTTTAAGTAGTTCGGCCATTTCTTTTTTATTTCCTCCGGTGTAAATCCAATTAAATATCCTGCAGCTATCCATTCGTTTAAATTATATTCTGGTCTAAGCGCACGTATCCAATCTGGTGCCATATTACTTGCAAAAAGTAAAGACATTTTAGTAACATAATCACTTTGAGGAATATAAATGGTTTTTAAATCTATTCCAAATTTTTCTCTCAACTTCTTTTTGTATAAATCTGCCACTGCAGGCGGTTGATTAGAGGTGGTATGAGTAGTGATTGTGATTAATTTTTTCGAAGTAGCTGCTTTCCCAAATGAGAATCCTAAGGTTAAAACAGAAACCATAAAAGTAATTGTCAGTAAAATCACAAACATTTTTTTGCATTTCATTTCTTGCATCCTCCCTCTTGTGCATATTTTTTTAATCTTTTAATGAACCAATCATAACACCTTTAACAAAATACTTTTGTACAAATGGATATATAGCTAACATTGGTACCATCGAGACAAAGAGTGTTGCATATTTCACCCCCTTTGCGTTGATTAAACCTAATTCTTGTCTTGCACTCAAATCACCTGCTTCAGCAGCCTGCTGAAGCGTCTGGGCAAGCATTATAATATCTCTCAAAACAAGCTGCAGAGGAAATTTTTTCTGGTCACTTAAGAATATCATGGCATTAAACCATGAATTCCAATGCCCAACAGCATAATAAAGTCCTACAGTTGCAAGAGCTGCTTTAGAAAGCGGTAAAACTATTCTTGTAAATATAACAAATTCATTTGCACCATCAAGATATGCTGATTCTTCTAATTCATGAGGTATGTTCTGGAAGAATGTTCGCATAATTATCAAGTTAGTAGTACTAATTGCACCTGGTAAAATCAAAGCCCACATAGTATCATATAGTCCTAAGTTTTTGACTAATATAAAAAGTGGAATCAAGCCCCCTGAAAAATACATAGTTATTATAACAAGCCAAGTATAGAAAGATTTTAATGGTAAATTCTTTCTTGACAGTGGATAAGCAAAAGAAGTTGTCAAAATAAGGTTAATCAATGTTCCTACAATGGTATAAATAACCGAATTCTTAAAAGCTCTGGGAACTGTCCCTGCCGTAAATATCATTTTGTATGAATCCAATGTAAAACCAATCGGAAAAATTGTAACTATACCTTTATTATTTGCATCCGCACTACTTAAAGATGAAGCAAAAACATTTAGCACAGGATATAAAGTAACTATTAATACAAATATCATAGTAGTGTGTACAATTATTGTTAGAATTTTTGTTGACAACGAATTATCTTTCACCATATAAATTTCGCCTCCACTAAAAGAGTGCTGTTTCTGTAACTTTTTTTGTAATCTTGTTTGCTATAATTAGTATTGTAAGATTAATTAAAGAGTTAAATAAACCTATTGCAGTTGTATAACTATATTCACCATATACAAGTCCTCTTCTATAAACATAAGTACTTATAACGTCTGATGTTTCATAATTAAGCGGACTTTGCATAAGTAAAACTTTTTCTGCACCCAGTGACATAATATGTCCAATTCTCAAAAGCAGCATTATAACAATAGTGGGCATTATTGATGGTATCGAAATATACCTCATCATCTGCACTCTTGTTGCACCATCTATTACAGCACCTTCATAAAGTTCAGGATTTACATTGCTAAGTGCTGCTATATAAATTATTGCTCCCCAACCCATATGTTGCCATATGTCACTTATTATATATAATGGTCGAAACCATTTAGGATCAGCCATAAAATATATGGTTGGTAACCCCATTTTTTGAAGTATCATATTTATAATACCATCTGTTGGAGATAAAAACATTACCATCATACCAATTATTGCTGGAAGAGAAATAAAGTGAGGTAAATAACTAACTGTTTGTACAAACCTTTTATAAAAACCATCTCGAAGCTCATTTAGGAAAAGAGCAAATAATATTGGCAAAGGAAATACAAATATTATCTGATAAATATTTAGAAGAACTGTATTTCTAATCAACCGCCAAAAGAACGGATTTTCAAAAAACCTTATAAAGTGTTTAAATCCTACCCACTCACTTCCCAATATACCTTTTCTAAAATTATAATCTTTAAACGCAATAATAACTCCATACATAGGAATATAATGAAATATTATGTAATAAAGAACGCCTGGTAATGCTAATAGATGAAGATATTTTGTCTTTTTTATGGATTTCCAAAATTCTTTAAAACGATTACGAAACCTTTCTTTTTGTGACAATGTAACTTCCACTTTTATCACCTCATAAAAGATTGTAATTTGTCATTTATAAGAGTTCTTTAAAGAGGACTGCTCTTTTTGGTGAAAGTTTCAAGAGCAGNCCCTCAAATAGTTATTTTCTATTTATATAACGATTATAAGCTTGTTGATATATCTTTATTGCNTCGTCTATTCTCATTCTTTTTAATCCCTTTCTCAGCTGTTCAACATCGTTGATTTTTCCTGTCATAAGCCTTACAAACATCTCGTCATAATATGTGTTTACAACATTCATAATATCTGCCAGCTTTTTTGCCTCATCCGAAGTAAACGAAAGAATAGGCAAAAGTTTTGTATTAGATGCATATCTCCAATTTTCGCTCGCTTCTTTTTGTTGTGGAAGTCCTAACCCTATTTGAAGAGCATTTTCTTTAGCCTGAATAAACGGACCACCAAATGAAGCACAAGCNTATTTTGCAAGTGCAGAAGGTCTATCAAGCTGTGGATTGTTCATAACTTCATCTGTATATACAGGACGTCCATCTTTTATAACATAACTTTTACCCAACACACCAAAATTGAGTGCCATGAATCCTTCTTTACTCCATCCCCAGTCGAGAACTTTTATGGCAAGAGGAATATTTTTGCAAGATGTTGTAATAGCAGCACCACTTTTAGCAAATTGAGGTTCACGGTGACCAAATTCTGGTTTTTGCCCCTTTTTAAGAACTGGATACTTAACTCCCATTAAATCCTTTTTTAAGTTTACAAAGAAAGCTAAGTCGCCACCTATTAATCCCAAAAAAGAACCTATTAAATCATTCTGAATATTTGCCCTGATTATATCTCTGTTCATAGTAAGTACATCTGGATCAATCAATCCTTCCTTCCACCATTTTTGAAGTGTCTTTATAAAATCTGAATACTGAGGCTTTAAAGGTCCATATTGAATCTTATTGTTTTCAACAAAGAAATCTGTCTTTATACCCCATGCCCCCACTAAAAAGCTGCAATAATCAAATGCTCTTCTTGGGCTTGTTGCTCCACCTAAGCTTATGGAAAATGGTCTTTCATCGTTTTTCCCATTTCCATTAAGGTCATTATTCTTGAAAGCTTTTAACATTTTATACCATTCATCAACAGTTTCGGGTGGATTTATTTTTAATTTGCTTANCCAATCTTTTCTTACAATTGGTCCATAGAAGGTACCTTGAATTTCAGGATCTTCTCTCAAATAAGGNAAACAATAAAGATCTCCAGTATCAGTTACTATCATTTTTTTCACATCAGGATGTTTTGATAAATATGACTTAAAATTTGGAGCATATTTGTCTACATATTCATTAAGCCTTATAATCACTTTGTCTTGTAAAGCTTTCATCGGACCACCCGGATAACTGTCTATCCAATTCCAGTAAATAATATCAGGGAGCTTTTTAGATGCAATCATCAAGTTCAGTTGGTCTTGAGCNGCAGTGCCTCCCATTGGAGGATGGATAAATTGAATATTTACATTTAACTTTTTCATAAGAAGTTGATATGCTGCAATCTTGCTAAAGTTATCATACGAAACAGCAACTTTAGAATCCATCTGTACAAAATAAGTAATAGTAGGTTTTGTAGCTGCAAAATTCATTTTAGGATTTATTGCTAATAAGCCAATCACAAAAACAAATACCANAAGAATACTACAAAATCTCCATACTTTTAATTTCTTTTTGCCGAACATTGAATTTAGCCTCCTTATTCTCCGTTAATTTTTTCTAGTTTCAAATCTATAGCAAGGTGCATATTTTATCAACTTTCAACTATTTAGAAAGAGCAACAATTTCTTAGGCTGGTACACATTCACTTTTTAAAATCAANGTACATTTTTATAGAAAAAACAAACCCCCTGCTATAACAGGGGGTAGCTTCTAAATAAATTTTTTNGTTCAAACTTCTCTTAGTCTTTCACAAAACTCACTTGGCAAGATTCCAATTACCTTTTTAAAAGCTCTTCTAAACGTATGAGCATTTGTGTATCCTACCATTTTAGCAACCTCATCAATGTTGTATTTTTCCTCTCTTAAAAGTTCACATGCCTTTTCAATTCGCAGTTTTTCAATATAATCACTAAACTTCATACCTGTCTGTTCTTTGAAAAAGAAAGAAAAATAAGAATTTGAAAGATCAAAATGCGACGCAACAAAAGAAATACTCATTTGAGAGTTATACAAATTAGAATTAATAAACTCCAATATTTTTTCTATTAATTTTTCATTATGACTCTTTTTATTTTTATCCATCATTTTGGAAGTATCAATAAATTTTTGAACAATCTGGTTAAATGCTGCTTCTAAATCCTGTCTTTCCCTAAAAACAAACAATTCTTTCAATTCAACATTAGAGAA
>JGI24228J36427_100041_pt1 | contig 26305 bp, 24 predicted proteins | sample YelNatsi3bottle8_FD_36427 | JGI IMG/M metagenome (IMG submission 36427) | reverse complement strand
TGTCTTAATTAAAAGGAGGGAAAACTATTGAAAATTGGATTTGTCGGGGCTGGCGTTGTAGGAACAAGCCTCGCTTTTTTGTTATCCCAAAATGGTATTAATATTTCAGGTTTTTTAAGCAGGAGTTTAGAATCAGCCAAAAAATCAGCTGAATTTACACAATCCAGTGTCTTTTCTTCTTATGAAGAGGTCATCACAAATTCTGATGTAATTATAATAAGCACAAATGACAACAGCATACCAGAAGTAGTAAATAATTTAAGTCAGTACAAGGAAATACTTAAAGAAAAAACTTTTGCTCATTTAAGTGGAGCTTTAAATTTAGAAGTTTTAAACCCTCTTAAAGATGAAAATAATTTTATCATGGTAATGCATCCTATACAAACGTGTCCCTCTGTATCATCAGCTTTAGAACTTCTCCCAAAATCCTATTTCACTTTAGAAGGGGATGAAAAAGCAGTTGAAATTGGAAAAGAAATTGTAAATAAAATATCAGGGAAATACGTAGTTTTAAACAATGTAAACAGACCTCTTTATCATGCTGCTTGTGTTGCAGCTTCAAACTACCTTGTGGCTTTATCAAAATTTAGTTTGCTTCTTCTAAAAGAATCAGGTTTTCCTTTTGAAAATTATCCTGATGCCTTAATCCCTTTAATGGAGGGAACTTTAAAAAATATAAAAGAAAAAGGCACAACTGATGCTTTGACAGGTCCTATAGCAAGAGGGGATGTAAACACTGTAAAACTTCATCTTGAAAATATAAAAGATCCAAGTCTTGAAGAGCTTTATAAAAGTTTGGGTAAATTAACTCTTGAGATTGCTTATGAAAAAGGAAGTTTTAACAATGAAAAATATTTTGAATTGGAGGGTATATTAAATGGAGGAAAAAGTAACAACTCTCACACTAAGGAAATTTAAGAAAGAAGGAAGAAAGATTGTAGCTTTAACTGCTTATGACTTCCCCACAGCTAAAATCCTCGATAATTGCGGAATTGACATGATTTTAGTAGGAGATTCCCTTGGAATGGTGGTTTTAGGATACCAAAGCACAATACCTGTCACAATGGAGGACATGATACATCACACAAAAGCCGTTTCAAGGGCAGTAAATCGTGCCTTTGTAGTTGCCGACATGCCTTTTATGTCATATCACATATCAAAAGAACAGACTATGGCAAATGCTGCAAGGCTTATTGCAGAAGGCGGAGCTCACGCCGTAAAGTTGGAGGGCGGAGAAGAAATAGCTTCCATAGTCAAAACCATAGTAGATGCAGGAATACCGGTGGTAGGCCATCTCGGACTTACTCCTCAATCAGTACATCAATTGGGAGGATATAAAGTCCAAGGCAAAGAAAAAGAAAAAGCCAAAAAAATTTTTAACGATGCAAAAGTATTAGAACAAGCCGGCATATGTGCCCTAGTGCTTGAGAGTATCCCAATGGAGCTTGCAAAAGACATTGCAGAAAATATTTCAGTTCCAACTATTGGAATAGGAGCAGGTCCTTACTGCGATGGCCAAATCCTCGTCACCCATGACATGTTAGGTATAACACAAGGTCATAGGCCTAAATTTGTAAAACAATACGCAGATATTGAAAAAATAATGATAGAGGGCATAAATGCCTACATTAAAGAAGTACAACAAGGTTTATTTCCAGATGAAGAACATTCTTTTACTTTAGAAAAGAGGGAGAATAAATGATAGTAACAGATAAAATTAGTGATGTAAGAAATATAATTAAAGAACAAAAATTGTCAGGTAAAAAAATTGGACTTGTACCTACAATGGGATATTTGCACGAAGGCCATTTGTCCCTCGTAAGAATTGCAAAAAAGCATTCAAATTTTGTATCTGTAAGCATATTTGTAAATCCAATTCAATTCGGACCTAATGAAGACTTTGATAGATATCCTCGAGACCTGGAAAGGGATTTAAAACTTCTTGAAAAAGAAGGCTGTGACCTTGTTTTTGCCCCTTCTGTAGAGGAAATGTATCCTTCTGAACTTCTCACAACAGTAAATGTAGATAAAATTACTGATAAACTTTGTGGAGCTTTCAGGCCCGGTCATTTTAAAGGCGTCACAACAGTTGTAGCAAAATTATTCAACATTTTCACCCCAGACATAGCAGTTTTCGGGCAAAAAGACGCCCAACAAGTTGCAGTGATAAAGAAAATGGTGGAAGACTTAAATTTCCCTGTAGAAATAATAAAAGCTCCTATTGTAAGGGAAGTTGATGGTTTAGCAATGAGTTCAAGAAATGTCTATCTAAATCCTGAAGAAAGAAAAGCAGCTTTAATACTTTCGAAATCTTTAAAAGAAGCTGAAAAATTACTTCTAAATGGCGAAAGAAATGCTAATACTATAATAAAAAAAGTAAATGAAGTCTTAAACTCAGAGCCTTTATGCAAAGTGCAATATGTCTCCTGCGTTCATCCTGATACATTAGAAGACTTAACTTATATAAAAGATAAAGCACTTATTGCAATAGCTTGCTTTATTGGGACAACAAGGCTTATAGATAATCTATTGTGGGGGGAAAATATATAATGCAAAGGTTTATGATGAAATCTAAAATACACAGAGCAATTGTAACAGAGTCCAACTTAAATTACCAGGGTTCTATAACAATTGATAAAAATTTAATGGAACTTGCTGATATACTGCCAAATGAAAAAGTACAAGTTTTAAACATCAACAACGGTGCACGATTTGACACTTACGCAATAGAAGGCGAAAGAGGCTCAGGTACAATATGCATAAACGGCGCAGCAGCAAGACTATGTCAGGTAGGCGATATAATCATCATAATATCTTATGCAATAATGGAGGATGAGGAAGCCAAAAATTATAAGCCTAAAGTAATATTTGTAGATGAAAACAATAAACCAGTAAATATGTAAAAAATCAAGGCACCTACTTTATAGTAAGTGCCTTAATTTGTTTTCTTTTTACTTTTTACATAATTTATCATGCCACCTGCTATGAGTACTTCTCTGTTTCTATCTGAAACCTCAAGATCTACTTCAAAGGTTGTACCTTTTGTTTGGTTTTTCACTGTTATCCTGCCGCCTCTTTTTACTTGTTCTACCGCATTTTCTATCTTTAAAACATCCCCAACCTCAATGTCTTCATAATCTTTTTCATCTACAAAAGTAAGAGGAAGAATTCCACTATTTATAAGGTTTGCTTTGTGTATTCTCGCAAATGACTTTGCTATGACAGCCTTTACTCCCAGTTGAAGTGGAGCCAATGCCGCATGTTCTCGGCTAGAGCCTTGTCCATAGTTGCTTCCACCGACAATTATGCCACCGCCCCATTCAATCGCTCTTTTAGAAAAGTTTTCATCTATTATTTCGAAACAGTGTTTAGCAAGCTCAGGGATATTAGACCTTAAGGGTAACAATTTAGCATTTGAAGGCATTATATGGTCTGTAGTTATATCGTCTCCTACTTTAATTAGCACCTTCTTTTCTATATCAGAAAGAGGTGTATTGAGAGGGAATGGCTTTATATTAGGTCCTTTTATTATCTCCACCTTTTCCCTATCCTCTGGCGGTTTTATAATCATATTATCATTAATTTCAAATTTCTCCACATAAGGTACTTCAGGTGCTTCCCCTAACTCTCTCGGATCTATTAAATACCCTGTCAAAGCTGCAGCAGCAGCAACTTCAGGGCTTACGAGATAAACTGACGCTGACTTGGTACCACTTCTGCCGTAAAAGTTTCTATTAAAGGTTCTAATCGAAATTGCATCTGTTGCGGGAGCTTGACCCATGCCAATACAAGGTCCACAAGCACTTTCGAGTATTCTTGCACCTGCCGATATCAGGTCTGAAAGTGCACCATTTTTTGCAAGCATGTTAAGAACTTGTCTTGAACCAGGAGCAATTACAAGGCTTACATGTTCTGGAATAACCTTGCCTCTCAATATGGAAGCAACTTTCATTAAATCAGCATAAGAGGAATTTGTGCATGACCCTATAGCAACTTGGTCAACTTTTGGCCTTCCTGCGTCTTTAACTTTTACAACATTATCAGGACTATGAGGGATTGCTACTAATGGTTCCAGTTCATCAAGGTTTATTTCAATGACCTCATCATATTCTGCATCTTCATCGGCAGCCAAAGGCACAAATGCATCTTCTCTTCCTTGGGCTTTTAAAAATTCATAAGTCCTTTCATCTGAGGGAAAAATTGAAGTAGTAGCTCCTAACTCTGCTCCCATATTGGCAATTGTAGCTCTTTCGGGTACTGATAGAGTTTTTACCCCATCCCCTGAATATTCAAAAATCTTTCCAACTCCACCTTTTACAGTAAGTCTTCTTAAAAGCTCCAATATCACATCCTTTGCCGATACCCAAGGTCTAAGTTTCCCAGTAAGCCTTACATTGACAATGGAAGGCATAATAATCCTGTAAGGCTCTCCCGCCATAGCCAAAGCAACATCTAAGCCTCCTGCACCTATAGCTAACATTCCTAACCCACCTGCTGTTGGCGTATGGCTATCAGAACCTAAAAGAGTTTTCCCTGGCCTTCCGAATCTTTCAAGATGCACTTGATGGCAAATGCCATTTCCCGGCCTTGAAAAATATATGCCGTATTTTGCTGCAACAGTCTGGATGTATCTGTGGTCATCTGCGTTTTCAGGACCTTGCTGCAATGTATTGTGGTCAATATAAGCAACTGAAAGCTCAGTTTTTACTCTGTCTATCCCAAGAGCTTCTAATTGTAGGTACGCCATGGTACCAGTGGAGTCTTGAGTCAAAGTTTGGTCAATTTTAATGGCTATTTCTTGACCTTTTCTCATTTCTCCTTCGACAAGGTGAGAAGATAGTATTTTCTGTGTAAGATTCATTGCCTTCACTCCTGTAACATAATTTTATATAGCCTTTTCTCTGTTTTTGATAACATCCTCATAAAGGTACATGAGCTCTTTATCAAAAAGCGGCCTCTTAAGCTGTATAGCTAATTTTCTGACATGAGGCAAAAGTTGATTTGCTTCTTCTTCTGTTAAAACTCTGCCGTATTCTTTAAATTTATTTATAAGAGCCGCAGTGCCAGAATGCTTGCCTATCACAATCTGTCTTTCAAGGCCTACTTCATCAGGATTAAATATTTCATATGTGTGAGGATTTTTAAGGGCACCATCTACATGAATACCTGACTCATGGGCAAAGACATTTGTTCCAACTATAGCTTTCCATGCTGGTAACTGTCTTCCTGAGGCCAAAGCAACGTATTCAGAAATTTCCCTAAATCTAGTTGTATCTATTCCTAAATCTATTTTGTAGACGTGCTTTAATGCCATTACAACCTCTTCTAAAGCAGCATTTCCGGCTCTTTCGCCAAGGCCGTTTACTGTAACTCCTATAAACTTTGCCCCTGCTTTCATACCTGCAAGAGCATTGGCAGTAGCCATCCCAAAGTCATTATGAGTATGCATTTCAATATCAATGTCAACAGCTTCTTTTATTGCCTTGACCATATCATATGTTTTAAAAGGATCTAAAAATCCTACAGTGTCGCAAAATCTCAAACGATCAGCTCCTGCTTGTTTTGCGCATTTTGCAAATTCAATAAGAAAATCCATATCCGTACGAGAAGCATCTTCTGCGTTGACAGAAACATATACACCTTCTTTTTTGGCAAACCTAACTGCTTCTGTCATATTGTCCAAAACCCATTGCCTTGACTTCTTAAGTTTGTGCTCAATGTGAATATCAGAAGTAGACACAGAAATTGCAACAGCATCAACGCCGCATTCCAAAGATTCCTGAACGTCTTTTACAACTGCTCTATTCCATGCCATTATACTGGCTTTTAACCCAAGCTTTGCAATTTTTGCAACTGTTTCCTTTTCATCCCCCCCCATTGTGGGAATGCCTACTTCTAATTGATCTATTCCAATTTCATCTAACATTTGCGCAATTCTGACTTTTTCGTTATTTGCAAATACAACACCAGCAGTTTGCTCTCCGTCCCTCAAAGTAGTGTCTACAATATAGACCGGTTTGCCTTTTTTAAAAGTCATTTCACTTCCCCCTTCAAAAACTCTTTATAACATATTTTATATGTAACCCCTTATAAAGTCAATAGTATTTTGCAATTTTGTATTATAAAAATTGCAAAACCCGAACTAAAATTACTTTTAGTTCGGGTTTGTTAAATAGTATTGATTAATCGCTGAATGTGTATTGCAATATATCCTATTTCTTCCTCAGGCACTTTCTTTCCTAACGTATCTTCTATTACTTTTGCTACTTGTATTGCTATATTATAAGCTTTTTTGAATTTTTTCTTTATAGAGGCTAAAAGTTCATTTACCACAGGTGAATTTTTTTCTAATCTATCAATAGCAAAACGCAAGTGAGTTACAAGCCTTAGATAATCAATCGAATCCCTGTCAATATGTTTCCCTAGGTGGTTTTCAATTGTTGACACTAATTGAGATACCAATCTAGTATTTTTTAAAGTGTTTGATAAACCAGCATTTTCTAAAGCAGCATGCAAGTGAAGAGCTATAAAGCCTGCTTCATCCTCAGGAAGTGAAATGTTAAGTCTTTGATTTATCAATTCCAGCGCTTTTAATGCAATATTATAATCATCTTTATACAAAGCTTTTATTTCTATATTAAAAGGGTTTTTTATTTCTATTCCCATATTTATTCTTTCAATCGCAAAGGCAATGTGATCAGCAAGTGCAATGTGTATATGCTCATTAAGTTTTTTGTTTTTTATTCTTTCTGCCATCGCTATTATTTCTTCTGCAATCCCTATTACATCTCCTCTTATCTTTTCCATTAACTCAGAAAATTTAATCTTATTAACATCCTCTTGTACATAAAATATTTTCTCTAATTTATCTTCTTCAATAATATCACCCGGTCTTTTGCCAAATCCTATACCTTTTCCCACAACTATGCATTCCACATTTTTATCATCCTTTGCCATACACACGTTATTGTTAAGAACTTTTATTACTCGATACATAATCAATACCTCACTTTTTACTTGAGGTATACTCTCATAACCTTTGTGTTTCCAGCTTTTACTTCCTCACCATCAGGTTCTTTTACAATTTTATCCACTATATCCATATTAGTAATAATAATTGGAGATGTCAATGGGTGTTCTTTTTTAACCAATTCCATATCAAATTTTATCAACTTATCTCCTACTTTGACTTTTTCACCTTCGGAAACAAAACTTTCAAATCCATTTCCTTTCATTTCTACTGTATCCATCCCAATATGAATTAGTACCTCCAAACCTTCTTCTGTTTTTATTCCCAAAGCATGTTTTGTAGGGAATAATTGTATAATAGTGCCATTAACCGGTGAATATACTATACCTTCTTTAGGTTCTAATGCCACTCCATCTCCTACCATTTTTTGAGAAAACACAGGGTCTGGGACATCTTCAATTTTTAATAATCTGCCATTAATAGGAGAATATATATCTACGTATTTTTTCTTTTTAAATATGTTAAACATGTATACCATCCCTTTCTGTATTTTTAATAATATCTTATTATACCCATATATTTCAAACTTCTTAAAATAATTTTGATGGCGGCCAGTTTACGGCCGCCTAAAACATTTTCACCTTAAATTTTACCTCCTGCTTTTTTCATGTGTTTTTTCATTTCTTGTGCAATCAAATCAGCTTTTGTACCAACAATTACCTGCAGCGCATTTTTGCCTATTCTCATAACACCTGTTGCTCCTAATTTTTTAAGTTTATCATCGTCTATTATTGTATCGTCTTTCACAGTCAAGCGCAACCTTGTTATGCAAGCCTCCAAAGACTGGATGTTTTCTGCTCCACCCAATACTTCTACGTATTGTGCAGCAATATCACCAAGTTCTGATTTTGACATGTCTGCATATTGGTCAACAGCTTCTTCTTCTAATCTGCCAGGAGTTGGCAGGTTGAATTTCACTATTATATAGTAGAAAATTACATAGTATATTGCACCATAAATTATACCTATTAGAAGGAGCAAAAGAGGTTTTGTAGCTATACCATAGCTTAAGATATAGTCAATGAGACCAGCTGAAAAGCCAAAGCCATCCTTTATACCAAGAACATAAGTTATAGCAAGAGATAAACCTGTTAAAAGAGCGTGTATTACATAAAGTACTGGCGCCAAGAACATAAATGAAAATTCAATAGGCTCTGTAATACCTGTTAGAAATGCTGTAAGAGCTGCACTTATTAACACACCAGACACAGCTTTTCTTTGGTTTGGCTTTGCTGCCGCCAACATAGCCAGTGCTGCTGCTGGAAGCCCAAACATCATAATAGGATAAAACCCTGCCATAAATGTTCCTGCTGTTGGGTCGCCTGCAAAGAATCTGTTTAAATCCCCAGTTACAACTTTGCCAGCTGCTGTTTTAAAAGTACCAAATACAAACCAGACAAGACTGTTTATAACGTGATGAAGTCCAAAAGGAATCAAAAGCCTATTGAGTACACCATATACAAATACTCCAAGTGCTCCCGCTCCAATTATCCATTCACCTACAGCATATATGCCCTTCTGTATTGGAGGCCATACATATCCCATTGCAAAAGCTAACACAATTGCCGCGAAAGCTGTTACAATAGGCACAAATCTTTTTCCACCAAAGAAGCCTAAGAAATCAGGAAGTTTAATATCATGATACTTGTTATACAGATAACCGGCTATGATACCCATTAAAATACCGCCTAAAACTCCCATGTTGATATCTTTGTTTATAGTTGTCGCACCTTTTGTCAGTACAAAATAGCCAACTGCTGCGGCAAGAGCTGCTACACCATCTCCATCAGCAAAACCTATTGCAATACCTATAGCAAAGATGAGAGGTAAATTGTCAAATACCGCTGCACCTGCTTGCATAATAAAAGGAATGTTGAAAACATCAGGTGCGCCAAGCCTCAAAAGCAACGCAGCTGCAGGTAACACAGCAACTGGAAGCATTAAGGCTTTACCAAGTTTTTGAACACTTGCTAACCACTTCATATAAAAACCTCCTTATTTTTATTTTTCAGGCATTTAAACAAAAAGAGCCGGCAAGGTAATAACACCTTGACCGGCTCATGCCTGCTTTTGCAGTAACACGCCGTAATTTAGTATTCGTTTACGAATATTATATAATCTATTTTGCAGTTTGTCAATAACTAATTATTGATAATTTCACGTATATCTTTAAATCGCACCCTCGTTTTTCATTGAATTATTTGAAAAATAATTTATAATTAAAGTTAAGGAATAATAAAAATATATTTAAATTGGAGGTTTCTGATAATGCCATTGCCAAAAGAAGATAAGGTATATACTTATGGTGACCTTTTGATGTGGCCAGAGGAAGAAAGAATTGAATTAATTAATGGACAGCCTTTTATGATGACACCTCCATCGAGAATTCACCAAGAAATTTCAAGAGAACTATTAACTGCTTTTTCTGTATATCTGAAAGATAAAAGTTGTAGAGTATACAGTGCACCTTTTGGTGTAAGGTTTCCTTCTGGCAATGAAAAAAGTGATAAAGAAATAAAGACTATCGTTGAACCGGATATAGTGGTCGTATGTGACGAATCAAAGTTAGATGATGAAGGATGTAAAGGAGCTCCTGACTTAATTGTAGAAATTGTATCACCATCTACTGCAAGAAAAGATAAGGTAGAAAAATTTAATCTATACGAAAAAGCGGGAGTAAAGGAATATTGGATAGTCGAACCTGAGCAAAAAGTCGTTATGGTGTTTATCCTTGAAGATGGACGTTACAGAATAGTTAAAACCTACTCAGAAGATGATAGCATAAAAGTGAGTATCTTCGATGACCTCACTATAAATTTAAAAGACATATTCAAAAGAGTGTAAAAAGGCCTATGGTGAATTCATCATAGGCCTTTTTTTATAACCATAATTACTTATTCAAAGAATATGCCATTCTCCTATAAGTATGCCTTACTCCTCTTATAGCAATAGAAAGTGCCATTATGTTTTCAGGAAGTGCCACTCCTGCATATCCTGCATCTCCTATATGCTGTATGTCTGCTCCCGCCATTTTTGATTGAACCCCGATAAATTCTATTGTGCTTTTTTGTGAGCCTTCTTGTGAGGTGCCAATTGTAGTCATTGCTAATGCCCCTTCTTCATGTATTGAATCTATCTGTCTTTTTGCAAGATTTAAATCAATTCCTGGAACAGTACCAGGCGCTGGTATCAAAATACAGTCGGCACCTGCTTTTACAAAATCTTTTAAAATTTTGTCTTCATATATGTTTCCTGAACCAGCACCGTGCATTTTTCCGGCAATGATCATCATATTTTCGCCCAAAATCTCTTTTGCTAATTCTATTCCTTTTATTATCGTGCCTACACTTACCCCTGTATTGGGATTCCCAGTTATAACGATATAATCAAATCCGTATTCTTTAGCTTTTAAAAGATTTTCTTTATTTAATTTTCGTCCCTCTACATATTCTACTCCTTCAGGAACAGGCTCTATATTTACACCTATAAACCTTCCAACAATTTTTTTAACTCTCTTGATGTAGTCAAAATCTTCTGCGTTTTTGGAGGCTATTTCGACTATTTTTTGTAATTCAGAAGGCCCAGCTGAAAAGTTTATTCCTGCATCATCTATACCAAAAATAAATGGTTTTTGAAAATCAAAAAAATTCAACGTAATCATATCACTGCCAAAAGCCGCTGCAAGCTCCATGTTTGATACTCCATAAACCAGCGGTGGAACTGTTACAATAGTCTCTGCCATTACCGTCCTTCCTTCGGAAGTTTTGATTGTTTCAATGAGTGTATTTTTGTCCATTCTCTCAATGTCTTTCATTGTAAGCTCAAAAATCCTTTTCATAAAAATCCTCCTCTCTCAAAATTAAAAGCTGGCAAGGTAATAGCTACCTTACCAGCTCATGCCGTAACCCGTCGCACGCTGTTTAACTAAATTATATACCATGAAGTAGTGTATGTCAATTATTACAACTGCATCACTATACTTGTAATTTTCTGCATATTAGCTTTTTGATTTTCTGCATATTCAACTTGTTCTTTTATGTGTTCAAGATTTTTTAAATTATTTTCATCTACTACATTTATCTCTGCAAGAAGCTGCTCAGATGAGGCAAGTAATTCTTCTACCTGTGCTGATATATTTTGTGATGCTGACATTACGTTTTTCATGGCTTGTAGCGTTTGACTAGAACTTACGGCTGTTTCTTCTGCTGCAACAGAAATTTCACTAATAATATCAGCGACTTTGTCAAACCCTTCTTTTGTCTGCTCAAATATATCTAATACTTTATTTACCTCCTGAGATGCTTTTGTAGAATTATCAATGTTTTTGATGACATTATCCACAGTATTTCTTGTAAATTGGGTAAGAGATTCTATTATTTCTCCTATTCTTTCTACACTTTCTGTCGATTGCGCTGCAAGTTTTCTTATTTCCTCTGCTACAACCGCAAATCCTCTTCCATTTTCTCCAGCCCTTGCTGCTTCAATTGCCGCATTAAGTGCCAAAAGATTCGTCTGTTCAGCTATATCTGATATTGAATAAAGAATATCTTTTATACCACCCATTCTTTTATCTAGCTCATTTAGTTGTTTTGAAGTATTTTTGGAGTTTTCCAAGCTCTCTTGTAAAGACTCAATTAATGATTTAACTTCTTCTCCTTGCCTGTTTGCATTTTCTTCTATTTCTTTGATTTTCATCATTGCTTCATTCATATCTCTCATAAGTTTATCGGAGACTTGTGACAAATTTTCATTAGTCTCTGAAACTTTAGTAATAGACTCAGCAACTTCATTTATATTTTCCGAAATTATGTTAATTCCATTTACTAAATCCTCTAAACCTTGTTTTGAAGAAGTTATGTTCATAGTATTTTCTTCTGATTTGTTTCTTATGTTTACCGCATAATTCATGACTTCTTCTGATTGCTTTTCTGCATTTATAATTTCAGAATTAATAAGTTTCGCATATTTCCTTAATTTTCTTATTATTATCGCTGCATAAATTAAAATTATCAATAGTATTACAATACTCATTCCTAGTGATATGTAAAAATTTCTTTTATTATTTTCTATCATTTGATTAAAATAGGGTAAAAAGCCCTGGGAATATGTAGAACTAAAATCATTCAAAGCACTTTGTATATGATTCAAATAATAAGTAATAGTTACTACTTTGTCGCTATCATTAACAGAGTCATACTTTTCGGGTAATTCATTTACTGCTTTCTTTAGGTTCTGAATACCTTCTTTAATTAGCAATAAATTTTTATTAAGTGAGTCGTAATTCTTGGTATTTTTATAGTCATCTAAGCTATTTTGGATATTAGCAATGTAGGTCTCCATCGAACTAATTGGAACTCCAACGGAAAAATTTGTCGCATTGCCATTCATATAGTCATTTAAAGTTTGTTGAATATTGCCACTTAATACCGCAATTTGAACTTGGGCATTTGACACGTTAATGACTTGATTTACCACATATTTTCTTAATTTTTCAATGTTGTTAATAGTATTTATAAGTCCTAAATTCACAATCACCGAAAGTATAACTGTTAAAATACCTATAATTACAAAAGATCGCACAACCTGAGCTCGAATAGTTTTTCCCATTTGCACTTCTCCCCTCTAGATAAAATAAAAAATTCCATATTTATTTATCGGTTTAAATCAGCAAAACTTAATAGAAATAAGCGGTTCTTCTTACAAAACACTAAAAAGAACCGCTTTTTTGTTACTCAAATATTAATGTTGGCCTTTCCACAGGCTCATCAGAGAGAAGAATATACTTTTTAATTTCATTTAAAGCCCATTCAGCTTTACCCTCATCATTAGCATATATTGTAGCAATAGGCTCACCTTTTCTAACTATATCTCCAACTTTTCCACCTAACATTATACCGACTGCTAAATCTATTTTGTCTTCTTTTTTCTCTCTTCCCGCTCCTAACTTCATCGCTACAAGGCCTAAATCTAAAGCCATCAGGTCTTTTATATATACATCCCTGTCGGCAATCCAAGGTCTTATATACTTAGCCTGTGGTAAAAGTGATAAATCGTCAACTACTCTTTCATCTCCACCTTGAGCCTTTATAAATTCTTTAAATTTTTGTAGGGCTTTTCCGCTATCAAGTGCTTCTTTTAGTTTTGCCCTCGCCTCTTTGTCGTCTTTTGCAACACCTGCAATTTGAAGCATATCAGAACCAAGTAGCATACATACTTCCAATAAATCTTTAGAACCATGACCTTTCAATACTTGAACAGCTTCTACTATCTCAAGTGCATTTCCTATCGCAAGCCCTAACGGATAATCCATATTTGTAACGTGGGCTACAGTCTTTCTCCCTACAGAATTTCCTATATCCACCATCAACTTAGCAAGGGCTTTGGCACTTTCTAAGTCTTTCATGAAAGCTCCTCTTCCAACTTTTACATCTAATACTATTCCATCCGCTCCTGCAGCAATCTTTTTACTCATTATAGAGCTCGCTATAAGCGGAATAGAATCTACTGTCGCAGTAACATCCCTTAATGCATATAACTTTTTATCTGCAGGAGTGAGATTTTTAGTCTGCCCAATCACAGCAATACCGTATTTATTTACGTTGTCAATAAACTCTTCTTCGCTGAGTTCTACTCTCATTCCTGGTATTGACTCCAGTTTGTCTATCGTTCCACCAGTATGCCCTAAACCTCTTCCTGACATTTTGGCAACAGGAGCTCCACAGGCTGCTACCATAGGAGCAAGTACTAATGTGGTAGTATCAGCTACACCACCGGTTGAGTGTTTATCCACTTTGATTCCTTTAATCGCTGATAAATCCATCACATCGCCAGAATAAGCCATAGCCATAGTAAGATTGGCAGTCTCTTCTGGTGTCATTCCCCTAAAATATATGGCCATTGCTAAAGCGCTCATCTGATAATCAGGAATATAATCTTTTGTGTAAGAAGAGATTATAAAATCAATCTCTTCTTTTGTAAGAACTCCACCATCTCTCTTTTTCATTATAAGGTCATACATTCGCATAAATTATACCCCCACTCATAAAGGTAATTCCTTCAAGAAAGATGTGCCATGTTTTGTAGGTCCAACTTTAAATATCTCGGCTATTGTAGCTGCAACGTCTGAATAAGTACTTCTCACTCCAAGATTTATTCCATGTTTCATTGAAGGACTATAAACTAATAGTGGTACATACTCCCTTGAATGATCAGTACTTGGTGTAGTAGGGTCACACCCATGGTCAGCAGTTATAATTAGTAAATCTTCCTTTGTAAGTTTTCCCATTATCTCAGGAAGTCTGTTATCAAAATGTGTTAGAGCTTTTGCATATCCTTCAACATCATTTCTATGGCCATACAACATATCAAAATCAACTAAATTTGTAAAAATCAAGCCATTTTTAATTTCATCCATCGCTTTTATAGTAGCTGTAATGCCCTCGTCATTGTTTGTCGTATGGTTTTTTTCAGTAATTCCCTGTCCAGCGAAAATATCCTCAATCTTTCCTATAGCAAAAACCTCATATCCAGCTTCTTTTAACATATCTAATATAGTAGGCTCAAAAGGCTTTAACGAAAAATCTCTCCTATTTCCTGTTCTCACAAAATTTCCAGGAGTACCGGTAAAAGGCCTTGCAATGACTCTTCCCACCGCATGGTCTCCTTTTAGTATTTCCCTGGCAATTTCACAAATTCTATAAAGCTCTTCAAGAGGTATGACATCCTCATGGGCTGCTACTTGAAATACGCTATCAGCAGAAGTATAAACTATAGGATATCCTGTTTTTACATGTTCTTCTCCCAATTCTTTTATTATTTCAGTTCCTGAAGCAGGCTTATTTCCCAAAACTTTTCTCCCAATCCTCTTCTCAAACTCTTTGATAATTTCCTCAGGGAAACCATGGGGATAAGTAGGGAAAGGCTTTTCAGTAATAAGTCCTGCTATCTCCCAATGGCCTGTTGTAGTATCTTTGCCTGCTGATTTTTCAGCCATTTTGCCATATCCGCCAACAGCATTCGGGTTTTCAGGAACGCTTTTTAAAGGTATAATATTTCCCAAACCTAATTTTCCCATATTAGGAAGTTCAATACCTGTTTTTTCTGTGACGTGACCTAAAGTATTAGAACCCTCATCTCCAAATTTATATGCGTCTGGCAATTCTCCTACTCCGACGCTATCTAAAACTATTAGTATGACTCTTTTGAACATTTTACCACCTCTTCTATGAACTTGTGTACGTATTATTCCCCATTATTCCCTTAAATCTTTTGAGGTAAAAGCACCTGGCAATAAGTCTTTAACAGTAACAACAGCGTAATCGCCTTTCATATTGCTGAGTATCACGACCATGTCTTCTCCACCAAGTTCCATCATTACCTGCCTACAAGCACCACAAGGAGAGACAGGACCTTCAGTGTCAGCAACAACAGCAATTGCCTTTAATTTCCTTTCTCCATTTGCATAAGCATTAAAGAGAGCTGTTCTTTCTGCACAATTTGTAAGACCATAAGAAGCATTTTCAATATTGCAGCCTTGATAAGTTTTGCCATTTTCAGTAAGAACACAAGCACCTACTTTAAAATGGGAATAAGGCACATAAGCCCTTTCCCTCGCCTCTTTTGCTAAATCTATAAGCTTCTCATAATCTTTATATTCCATCTTATGCACCTACTTTCATAATGTCCTTTTGCGTATAATATAGAAATCAAATTTAGATGCGTTAAAATAGTTAGAAGAATAAAGGATTGGCATGTTGTTTTCATCGTAATGGACTTGCTCTAAAAGAAGTATTGAATCATTTTTATCCATCATAAGTTTTTTCTCAACTACAGGGTCATGTTTTATGACTCTTATATTGGAAACTGCATAAGTTATTGTTATAGAATGCTCACTTTCAAGATAAGCAAACACAGATTGCTCAAATCCCGTAAAAGATTCCCCTACAATATTTTGAGGCAATCTATCTATACAGTAAACAACAGGCACATCATCAGCTGTCCTTACCCTTTCTACTTTATATATGATATCTCCTGGCTTTAATCTAAGATGATTTGCCTCATTTTCTGTAACAGGAAGTTTGTATACGGTAAAATCTTTTGTACCAGGCACCATTCCTTGTCTTTCAATTAAAGTGGTAACACTAAATAACTCTTCCAAGCCACTCTTTATAAGTGGTTTTCTCCTTACAAAAGTTCCGACCCCTTGCTGTTTCACTATAAGTCCTTCATCTTCTAAAATTCTCATTGCTTCCCTTAAAGTAGCTCGACTAATGCCAAATTGTTTGGCAAGCTGTGATTCAGAAGGGAGCTTGCTCCCTTCCTTCCACTGCCCTGTCTTTATCAATTCTTCCATTTTCCTTAAGGCGAGCTCATACAGCGGTTTTTTCTCAGGTAACAACATCGACATAAAATCCCCTTATTTCTTTGGTGTATAAGGTACTCCATCTGCAGCAGGTGGCACGCTCTTTCCACCGACACCCACAAGTGCAAGTATTGTCAATATATAGGGCAACATCATGATTATATTCTTAGAAAATGCCGTATTCTGAAGCTGCATGCTGAGAGCTGTTGCAAATCCAAAGAGAAGTGCAGCACCAAAAGACCCAAAAGGTGTCCATTTACCAAAAATCATTGCTGCCAACGCAATATAACCTCTACCACTTGTCATATCAGGGTTGAAACTATTTAACGCACCTATTGACAGGTAAGCGCCACCCATCGCAGAAAGAATACCGCTTAATGCAACGCCAAGATACCTTAATTTTATAACATCAATACCCGCTGTTTCAGCCGCCTCAGGATTTTCACCAACTGCTCGAAGTCTTAGTCCCAAATTTGTGTGGAACAGAAAATAATCTGATATGAATAAAATTATTATCATCAAATATACTACTACACTGTGCCCACTTAAAACTTGACCTAAAAATGGTATATTCTTAATGCCTGGAATATCTATAGTGGGAAGCATAGGAGTATCAGTAGGAGTACCTGTAAAACCATACATCGTATTTAAAAGGTACGCCGTAATACCCGATGCAAAAATATTAATTGCCATACCTAAAATTATTTGATTAGCCGTTAAGCTTACAGCCGCCCACGCAAAAATCAAAGCAACTATAAGCCCTACTATTATAGCACCTAAAAATCCTAACCAAGCGCTACCTGTCGCATGAGCAAATACAACTGCAAAAAACGCTGCAATAAGCATAATACCTTCCATCGCTATATTTACGACGCCAGATCTTTCAGAAAAAGTACCACCTAGCGCAGGTAATGCTAATGGTGTGGCCATAGCCAAAGTAGCTGCCCAAAGTTGTGGATTTAAAAATATTTCCTTCATGCTTCTGCCTCCTTCTTTTGCTTTTTAGCAAACATACCTTTTATAACTTCTGCTACTCTATGAGCTGCAACGAAGAATACTATAAGCCCTGTAATAACGTCTGCCATTTGACCTGGTACCTGCGCATTAAGCTGCATATACTGAGAACCAGTACCTAAAGCCGCAAACAAAATTGCCGCAAATATAACTCCTATCGGATTGTTGTTTGCGAGAAGCGCTACAACTATTGCTGTATAACCGTATCCAGAAGTAAAACTGTCATAAAGCCTATGCTGGACTCCTAACATCTGAACAGCACCTGCAAGTCCTGCAAAGGCGCCACTTAGTCCTAATGAAAGCACCATATTCAAAGGCACATTCATTCCTGCGTACCTTGCTGCTCTTTGATTATATCCTACTGCTCTCATTTCAAAACCCCATGTCGTTTTAAACATAAGCCAATATACAAAAATTGCAGCAGCAAGAGCAATAAAAATTCCATAAGAAAGTTGAGTGTTTTGAATCAAAAATGGTATTACTGCACTTTCCTTAATTACAGGAGATTGAGGAATTGTTCCTCCCTTCTCCATCATAGGGCCAAACTCAAGTAAAAAATGGCTAAAATATATAGCAATATAACTCATCATCATGGTAGTTATAACTTCATTAGCACCAGTATAGGCTTTTGCAAGTCCTGGAATGAGTCCTGCCCAAAGTCCTCCTGCTATCATCGCAGCTATAAGTGCAAAGGGTATATGAATATACCATGGCAATCCAGTAAAACTATAGCCTATCCAAACACCTACTATTGCACCTATCCAATACTGTCCTTCTGCACCTATATTAAATAGTCCAGCCTTAAAAGATATAGCTACACCCAATCCTGTCAATATAAGAGGTACAGCAGCTGCAAGAGTATTTGCAATATTATTAACTGAACCAAAAGCACCTATAAATAAAGATATATAAGCTGTTATAGGATTAAATCCTGTAATAAGCATTATAATAGAACCAACTATTATTGCTATAAGCACAGCTACAACAGGAATATACAGTTCTTTTAAAAGATTCTTCATTATCTCGCCTCCAATGTCGTCTTATCAAATCGTGAACCAGCCATAAGCATTCCTATTTGTTCTCTCGTTGCAGTTTTGCCGTCCAAAATATCCATAAGCTGTCCATTGTATATAACTCCAATCCTATCTGATAATGACATTATTTCTTCTAGCTCTAATGAAACGAGAAATACAGCAGCACCTTTATCTCTCAATTCCAGTATTCTTTTATGGATATATTCTATGGCGCCAACATCCATACCTCTTGTAGGCTGAACTGCAATCAAAAGCTTAGGATTGTATCCTACCTCTCTTGCCAAAATAACTTTTTGCTGATTTCCTCCTGATAAACCACGAGCCTTAAGCATGTATTCGGGAGGCCTTACGTCAAATTCTTTGACTTTTTTCTCGGCATTTTCATATACTTTTTTATATTGAATTACACCATAGCGAGAATAGGTGGGATCTTTATATTCCCTCAAAATCAAATTTTCTGCAATTGTAAAATCCAAAACAAGTCCATCTGCTTGCCTATCTTGTGGAATATACGATATACCCTCTCTATAAAGTTGTCTTGTAGGGAAATTTGTAACATCTTTTCCGTAAAATAAAATATTACCTGATTTCTTAGGCCTTAATCCCATTATAGCTTCTACTAATTCTAACTGCCCATTTCCATCAATACCAGCCAGTCCAAAAATTTCTCCTTCTCGAATATCAAAACTTACATCTTTCACTTTTGGAACATTCTGTTGATCAACTACATTTAAATTTTTAACACTTAAAACAACATTTCCTGGCTTGTATTCGCTCTTTTCTATTCTCAATACTACTTCTCTACCCACCATCAAATTAGCAAGTTCTTGCTCATTCGTTTCTTTTGTGTTTAAAGTACCAACAGTTTTACCTCTTCTCATAACAGTAACTCTATCAGAAATCTCTAATACTTCTTCTAATTTGTGACTTATAAATATTATTGACATACCTTGTTTTACAAGTTCTCTCATTATTTCAAATAATTTTTCTGTTTCCTGAGGAGTAAGCATAGCTGTCGGCTCATCTAAAATCAAAAGTTTCGCTTTCCTATAGAAAGCCTTTAAAATTTCAACCCTTTGCTGAAGACCAACAGATAAATCTTTTACTTTTGCTTCAGGATCTATTTCTAAGTGATATTTTTGTGAAATCTCTCTTATGAGTTCATTTGCTTTTTTCCTATCGTAAGTTATGCCTTTAGGCTCTGCACCTAATACGATGTTTTCTGCAACTGTCAAAACAGGAATAAGCATAAAGTGTTGGTGTACCATTCCTATACCCTTTTCAATAGCTTCATGAGGACCACTTAGATTAAGTTCTTCCCCATCAAAAATAAGCTTACCTGAATCCGGTTTATATAAACCGTATATAATATTCATTAAAGTAGATTTGCCAGCACCGTTTTCTCCAAGTATAGCGTGAATTTCTCCCTTTTCAACTGTAAGGTTGACATTGTCATTTGCTACAACCTTAGGAAATACTTTCGTAATATTCTTTACTTCTAATATCGCGCTCATACTCCTACCTCCAAAAAGGGGCTGAACAGTATTCAGCCCCGGTTTTTATGGTTTTAGTTTATTTTGAAACTTTATCAGATACTGTTATCTTACCGTCTTTTATATCCTGTGCTAATTGGTTAACTTTATCTATGATAGATTGTGGAACATCTTTATTCACTTTACCTATTCCTACACCCTCGTTTTTCAAATCAAAGTATACAATACCACTCTTGAAGTTACCATTTAAAGTATCCTTTATAACATCATATGTTGCAACATCAACTCTTTTTACTGCTGATGTCAAAACATGATCAGGAGCTAAATAGCTTTGGTCTGCGTCAACACCAATAGCATATACGTTTTTCTCTTGTGCCGCTTTTATTACTCCGTCACCAGTACCACCAGCAACTTGGAAGATTATTTCTGCACCCTGGCTTATCTCTGTCAAAGCCATTTGCTTACCTGCCGCAGGGTCATTGAAATTATTTGTATAATTGATAATAATTTTTATGTCAGGATTTACAGCTTTTGCACCTTGTTGATAACCTGCAATAAAGCTATCAACTGGTGGTATTTGCATTCCTCCAACCACACCTATGGTGTTTGTACCTTTTACTTTACCGACTTTTTCTTTCTCCATTAATCCAGCCATAGCACCTACAAGATAACCGACTTGCTCTGTCTTGAACATAGCTGATGAAACATTAGGTCTGTCTGTCACTTCTGAGTCAATTATAAGAAATTTCGTGTCTGGGAATTTTTGTGATACTTCTTCAACAGCATCATGCATCATAAAACCTACTGCAATTATCAAGTTGTACCCTTGTTGTGCAAAATTTGTTAAGTTTGGTACATAGTCTTCCATTTTCTTTGATTGTATTACGTTAACTGTAACACCTAATTCTTTAGCAGCTCTTTGCAAGCCTTCATAAGCCATTTGGTTAAAGCTGTGGTCATTGATGCCACCCACATCTGTTACAAGACCTACTTTAAAATCTTTGTTTTTAGATTCTTGTGTAGTAGTTTGGGGTTGTGTACTTTCTTGCTTTGTCTTTGAAGAGCATCCTGACAAAAGCACTGAAACTGATAACACTACAATTAGCAAGGATGCTAAAACAACACGCCACCTTTTCATCATATAACCTCCTACAAAAATTTTGTTACCGTTTACCGATTTTGCACTCGGTAAACATATAAGCTTGTCTGACATCTAACTTTATTATAACTTTATCAAAGGTCATATACAACTCCTAAATTCATCAGTTTTACTTAAAAGGCATACAATTTCTCTAAAAATCTCCGTTTTTCTTTATGTATCTTTCACAATTATATTTTTTATTTTACTATTACCCTGAAATTTTATTTAATACTTTATTTACAACTTCATCTCTTACTTCCTTGTATTTATTTAAAATTTCATCGCATTCTATCCGCGCTTTTTCTGCCAGTTCTTTATCCTTAATATAAGGCAAATTCACTTTTACATTTAAAACAGCTCCTTCTATAGCTGCATATAGTAGAATAGCCCCAACTGCCGCATCAGATATGGCATTAGGATTCCCGTATTCCGCAATCAACATCGTCGGGGTAAATGCCTCTCCACATAATCTCGCAAGTTTTAGAGGAACATTCATAGCGTTAATATAAGCTTTTTGAAGCGCTTCGTTCCTTATTTTTCTATTTTCTTCAGTATCTTTTGGCATTTTAAGGGCTTTCATCACTTCGTCATAAGCTACAGTGTCTTCATCAATAAGCTTTACATATTCTGCAAGAAGTCGATTACATATACTAAGCCCTTGTTGAATCTCTTCTTTAATATCATCAGTATATTCCTCATAAAATTTTCGCCCTATTGTAAGATTGTAAACCATAGAAGAAAGGGCAATCCCAAGGCTTGCTGATACCGCCGATACACTTCCTCCTCCCGGTGTTGGTGATTTTGAGGCCACTTTTTCAATATACTCCTTTAATGAATCATCAATTAGCATAAAATCATCTCCTTCTCTGTGTATATATTTTCCCCCACTACCTATTATACCAATGATATATAATTTCCGTAATACAACTGCCAAAAAAATTGTTACAATATTTTTGAGAGTTTTATATTATTTGGGGGTTTTCAAAGATATATTTGTATAAAAAAATCCACAGCGCATACTGTGGATTTTTTTGACGTCATACTTTTCACCACGTTTATTAATAATTTTCTAAAACTTCCTCATTATATTTATCATAAACATATTTAAAATCTGCTGCACGTTGTAAAATACGCATTTTTACCTTACCCCAATTACAACCGCCTTATCTCCTTTTGACTTTATAACTGTGTTTACATGATTTATTCCAAAGTGGTACATCACATAGTCAAGGTTTGGTACGTCAATTAAGAGTATGTCTGCCTTTTTTCCTTCTTCTATTGTGCCTATTTCATTTCCCCTATCAATAGCACAAGCTGCATTTAAAGTTACAGCAGTTAAAATCTCTTTGGCAGACATTTTCATTTTTATATACGCAAAAGACATTATAAGCTGTAAATTTTCTGTAGGGCTTGTCCCCGGGTTGTAATCCGTACCAAGAGCCACAGCAAGACCTTTTTCAATTAATTTTCTTGCATTGGCATAAGGTCTATCTAAAAAATAAGAAACTCCAGGAAGAAGTACCCCTACAGTACCTGCTTTTTTCATAAGTTCAATTCCTTTTTCAGATACCTCTTCAAGATGGTCTGCGCTTACAGCACCTAATATTCCCGCCAATTCTCCTCCACCACTTTGTGTCAACTCATCAGCGTGAATTTTAAGTTTCATTCCATACTTTTTAGCCTCTTCTAATATCTTTTTAGACTGTTCATAGTCAAAAGCTCCATCTTCGCAAAAAACATCACAAAACTCTGCAAGATTTTCCTCTTTTACTTTGGGAATCATTTCATTTATAATTTTATCAACATATCCCCAAGAATTCTCCTTAAACTCCGTGGGTATTGAATGAGCCCCTAAAAAAGTAGGAACAATATCCACAAGAGAGATTGAATTAAGCTTATTCATAAGTCTTAAAAGCCTTATCTCTTCTTCTGTGCTAAGTCCATATCCACTTTTTACTTCTACAGTAGTAGTGCCATGAGATAGCATTATATCAAGGCTTTTCATAGCTTTTTCTATCAATTGGTCATCAGAAGCATTTCTGGTTGCATTAACAGTAGAAAGTATTCCTCCACCTTGCTTTAATATGTCTACATAACAATACCCTTTTAATTTAAGTGCCACTTCATTTTCTCTTGAGCCATAATGTATAAGATGAGTATGAGGGTCTACAAATCCAGGAATTGCAATCATGCCTTTTGCGTCAATTTTTTCTTTTGCAGAAATTGCGGCAGGTGATTTTCCTGCCGCTAAAATTTTTCCATCTTTTATTGCAATATAAGCATCTTCAATTTCTTCTATATTTTCCATGTCACTTCCACATTGTGGGCAATTGCCAAGAGGTGTATAAATTTTCTTAATGTTGTATATTAACAAATCTGCCTCCATTTTAACACCTCATTCGTATATTCTGTTTTCTAAAACCATATTTTCAGAAAAGTTCTCTATTCTTAAATAATAATCTGCCACATCAAACAAAGCCTTTGCTGGCACAAGCCCTATTATTTCACTGCCTATAACATTTACCCCATACCTACTAGCTTCTGCTTTAATTGTTTCAAAAACTCTGTAAATAGGTGTTTTATTAAAATCAGTAAGGTTCATCGACACCTGCACAATTCCTCTTTCTTTTAATTCCACCCCCATCGCCTTTACATACCGGTAACCGCCGTTTGAAAATCGGATAGCTTTAGCAATTTTGTTAGCTATATTAATATTGTCTGTAGCAAGATTGACATTGTAGGCAATGAGAAAATTTCTTGCGCCAATCACTGTCGCACCGCTTTTGGGGTTCATCTCCTGCGGACCAAAGTCTGGCTTCCATTCCGGCTGTTTTATCTTTTCAAAAAAACCTTCATATTCTCCCCGCCTTATATTTTCTAAATTTTTTCTTTCAGGAGTTGTAGCAGCTTCTTCATATAAATACACAGGTATACTAAGCTCTCTTCCAACCTTTTCTCCTACTTCTCTTGCAATTTGGATACATTCTTCCATTGTAGCATTTTTCACAGGTATAAAGGGTACTACATCTGTTGCCCCAATCCTCGGATGCTCCCCTTTATGGTACCTCATATCAATTATCTCTGAAGCTTTTTTAATGAGCTTAAAAGCCGCTTCTTTTACTCCCTTTGCATCTCCACAAAAGGTTATAACTGTCCTGTTGTGGTCTTTATCGGAAGAGTAATCCAAAAGCTTTACTCCTTCCGTCGACACAACTTCTTTGACAAGCTGTGCTATTTTTTCTTGGTCTCTTCCTTCACTAAAATTAGGTACACATTCAATTATCTGATCCATTTATTTCCTCATCCTTTCCAACGTTATTTTAGCATAGGCATTTTTATTCCTTTTTCTTTCGCAGTTCTTATTGCAATTTCATATCCAGCATCTGCATGTCTCATAACACCAGAACCAGGGTCAGAGGTCAAAACCCGCTCTATTCTCAAGTCAGACTCTTTTGTTCCATCGGCACACACCACTACTCCTGCGTGTATTGAATATCCTATTCCAACTCCACCGCCGTGATGTACTGATACCCATGTAGCTCCTGAAGCAGTATTTAACAAGGCGTTAAGTATTGGCCAATCTGCGATAGCATCACTGCCATCTTTCATTGCCTCCGTTTCTCTGTAAGGGGATGCAACAGAACCTGTATCATGGTGGTCACGACCTATTACAATAGGAGCTTTCAGTTCGCCTTTTCTCACCATTTCATTTATTGCAAGTCCAAATTCCGCCCTTTGGCCATATCCTAACCAACAAATCCTCGCAGGCAATCCTTGGAATTTAATCTTTTCTCTCGCTAACCTAATCCATCTTTCAAGCAGTTTATCTTCAGGGAAAAGTTCTAAAACTTTTTCGTCAGTCTTGTAAATATCCTCAGGGTCTCCTGATAATGCAATCCAGCGGAAAGGTCCCTTCCCTTCAGAGAATAAATCTCTTATATACTCAGGAACATAACCTTGGATATTAAAAGCCTCTTTTACCCCTTCATCATAAGCCATTCTCCTTATGTTATTGCCGTAATCAAAAGCTATTGCTCCTCTTTTTTGCATCTCAAGCATTGCTGAAACATGCTCTGCCATAGCTTTTTTAGCTCTCTTTATATATTCCTCCGGATTTGATTTTCTAAGAGCAAATGCCTCTTCTAGTGTCATTCCATTTGGCACATATCCGTTTAATGGGTCATGGGCTGATGTCTGGTCTGTTACAACGTCTGGAATTATTCCTCTCCTTACAAGCTCAGGATGAACATCTGCGGCATTTCCGACAAGTCCAACTGACAAAGGCTTTCCTTCTTCTTTCGCTTTCAAAACCATTTCTAAAGCTTCGTCAAGATTGTCTGTCATTACATCAAGGTATTTAGTATCTAATCTTCTCTGTATTCTATTTCTGTCCACTTCTACTACAAGGCATGCGCCATCCAACATGGTAACTGCTAAAGGCTGCGCTCCGCTCATACCTCCAAGTCCGGCTGTAAGTACAAACTTTCCCTTCAATGTTCCATCAAAATGTTTTTTAGCAAGAGCTGCAAAAGTCTCAAAAGTTCCTTCTATAATCCCTTGTGTTCCTATATATATCCAACTTCCTGCTGTCATTTGCCCATACATGGTAAGCCCTTTTGCCTCAAGGTCCCAGAAATTTTCCCAATTAGCCCATGCAGGTACTAACATTGCATTGGATATGAGCACTCTTGGTGCCATTGTATGAGTTTTAAAAATTCCTACAGGTTTCCCAGATTGTATGAGAAGTGTCTCATCTTCCTCCAAATTTTCTAAGCTCTCTATTATTTTATCAAAAGCTTCCCAATTCCTTGCAGCTTTTCCTGCTCCTCCATACACTATCAAATTCGCCGGGTCCTCTGCTACCTCCGGATCTAGATTGTTCATCAAAGTCCTGTAAGGCGCCTCTATTTGCCAATTCTTGCAATGTAATGTGGTCCCCCTTGGCGCTCTTATAACTCTTGACATATTTAAATCCCCCCATAAATTTTTTAATTTGGTGATATAGTATATTTCTATTTATCACTTCAAAAATCCTGCTAATATTTATACATTTTTAAATTTAAAAAGCGGGAGTTCTCCCGCTTCAGACTGTAGACAAACTTTCGTAAAGGAGATATTTTGCATAAGGAGTGACTTGTTACAAAGCGATAACAAAACTTAGCAAGACCGAGGGTGGAGGCAGGGCCGAAGCCATGGATGGCGGAGGCGGGCACCTTAAGGCATGGATGCCGA
>JGI24228J36427_100018_pt1 | contig 41161 bp, 34 predicted proteins | sample YelNatsi3bottle8_FD_36427 | JGI IMG/M metagenome (IMG submission 36427) | reverse complement strand
TTTATATAGAAACGCTCTTTAGAACATTTTCAAACTTCTTTATCTTTGCTTCTTTTTTCCACTTTTCAACCAAGCTTTGGAAATATTCCTGTTTTTTCTGAGTTTCTATTGTAGATTTTATCTCATCTTTTACATCATTCAAAGTAAGCTGTTTTCTGTCTGTCACCTTTATAATGTGAAACCCATAGCTTGTCTTGACAATTCCACTTATCTCACCAATGCCAAGAGAAAATGCTGCATCCTCAAATTCTTTTACCATCTCACCTTTTCTGAAATACCCAAGATCGCCACCTTTTTGTTTTGTATTCTCATCTTCAGAGTACTTTTGAGCAAGTTTTTCAAAGTTCTGCCCATTTTTAATCATCTGCAAAACTTCTTCTGCTTTTTTCTTCTTTGTAGCTTCCTCTTTTGAATCTGAAACTTTAAATAGAATATGACTTGCCTTTACCTGGATATAATCAGACTTATGTGAATTATAGTAGCTTTCTATTTCAGACATAGAGGCTGTTTGGTTTTTTGTAAGCTCATCAAAAAGCTTTGAGACAATCTGGGATTTTATAATCTGGTCTTTGTACTCATCCTCTGTTGCACCAATTGTCTGAAGGTAGAGCTTAAAGTTTGGACCATTTTGAGAATCATTCTTGTACTGGTTAATCTGGTCTTCTATTGCCTTTTTTTCCTGAGCAGTTAATGTTATATTTCTTTTTTTGGCCTGTTGAAGTTCAATCTGTCTTACAATAAGACCATCAAGCACATTCTCCTTTATCTGCTCCTCATAAGTCTTGCTACCAACCTTCTGCGCCAAAAAAGCCTTGTCAAGTCCATAGTAGTCAATTTGAGATTTGTAGTTGATAGAAAACTCTTTTTTAGTAATCTTCTCACCATTTACAATGGCAACAGCTCTGTTTTCATCAATGTACTTTACTATCTCTGGAATTACGGCAATGAGGATTATCAGTAGCACAATTGCCACAGATACAAAAATCGCAATCTTCGTATTTTTCGTCATATATCCCTTCTCCTTTGTCTAAAGTATTTTTTGATAATAANAATATTATAAAACAATGAAAGATTATTTTAAAGCACCTCTTCCTCAGTAAACTTTTTCAGCCAAACCTTCCAAAAGATTTACTAAAAAGTCTAAAGAATCTTTCGGCAAAGAGAATATCAATGTGCCATCTTTACCTTCGCTGTGCCAAATCCCTTTTTCAGCAAACAACCTCTTAGTCAGATCAATGTTTTCTTGTGATACAAACTGTAACTTTAACTTTTCGCTACCATTTTGCGAAATACTGAGTATCCCTAACTTTTTACAAAGAAGCTTAATATATGCAATTTTTATGAGGTTGTCAACCTCTTTTGGGACGTCGCCAAACCGATCAATCAGCTCATCATAGATTTCTTGAACATCTTCTTTTGCTTCAATAGAAGAAATCTTTTTGTACATGTTAATTCTTTCCTTATCATCGTCGATGTATTCGCTGCTAATATACGCATTTACTTTTATATCTATCTGCGGCTCAATCTCTGGTTGTATATTTTCGCCTTTGAGCTTTCTTATCTCTTCTGACAAAAGCCTTATATACATGTCATAACCAACAGCATCAATATGCCCATGCTGAAGCTTTCCAACAATTGAGCCTGCACCTCTTATCTCAAGGTCTCTCATTGCAATCTTAAAACCTGAGCCAAGCTCTGTAAACTCTTTGATAGCAGCAAGCCTCTTTGCCGCCTCTTCAGATAACACCTTGTCTTTTCTAAATGTAAAATATGCATATGCAAGTTTGTTTGACCGCCCAACCCTTCCACGAAGCTGGTAAAGTTGTGCAAGACCAAGCCTGTCAGCATCCTCTACAATGAGTGTATTGACGTTTGGCATATCAACACCAGATTCAATTATTGTTGTACAGACAAGTACATCGTATTTGCCGTTTATAAAGTCAATAAGCACCTCTTCTAACTGTCTTTCATCCATCTGGCCATGCGCATATGCAATCTTGACANCTTCGCCTAAAAGTGCTTGAAGTTTGTTTACTGTCTCTTCTATACCTTTTACCCTATTGTAAAGATAAAATANCTGACCCCCTCTTGAAACCTCTTTTAAGATAGCTTCTTTTATAACCTTTTCATTGTATTCCATGACAAATGTCTGCACAGGAAACCTATCTTCCGGTGGATCTTCAATAANGCTCAAATCTCTTATGCCCAAAAGTGCCATGTTGAGTGTCCTTGGAATTGGTGTTGCTGTAAGAGTCAAAACGTCCACATTCTCTTTTAACTTTTTTATCTTTTCCTTGTGCTCAACTCCAAACTTATGCTCCTCATCAATAATCAAAAGTCCTAAGTCTTTAAACTTCACGTCATTTGATAAAAGTCTATGTGTGCCAATGATTATATCAATTGTGCCATCTTTTAAACCTTTTAATATTTTCTTTTGCTGACTCTCACTTTTTAAACGCGAAAGCACTTCAATTGTTATTGGAAAATCTTTCATGCGTTGTACAAACGTCATGTAATGCTGCTGAGCCAAGATTGTAGTTGGAACAAGCACTGCTACCTGTTTTGAGTCCATCACAGCTTTAAAGGCTGCGCGCATTGCAACCTCTGTTTTGCCATATCCAACATCACCNCAAAGTATCCTGTCCATTGGCTTTTCGCTTTCCATGTCCCTTTTAATTTCCTCAATTGCCTGAAGNTGACCTTCAGTCTCTGTGTATGGGAACTTTTCTTCAAACTCCTTTTGCCAAATGGTGTCAGGTGAGAACTTAAAACCTTTTTTGAGCTGCCTTTTTGCATAGAGCTCAACTATGTCTTTTGCAATAACCTCAAGTGATTTCCTAACCTTTTGTTTTTGTCTTTGCCAATCTAAAGTTCCAAGTTTTGATAGTTTTGGCTCTGAATTATCAGTACCTATATACTTCTCGATCACATCTAAGTTTGTAGTTGGCACATACAAATAAGAGCCATTAGCATATTCAAGCTTTAAATATTCCTTTGTCACACCCTCTACAGTTATCTTTTCAAATCCCAAAAACCTGCCAATACCATATGTCCTGTGGACGACATAGCTTCCGTACTTTAAGTCTTCAATTGTATAAAATGCTTCCTTTTTTGACTTTGGTCTTTTTTTGACATCTTTCTCCTTTTTCTTTTCAACATTGAAAAAGCTAAGACAAACCCATTTTAACTCTCGTATTTCAATCCCTTTTTCAATTGACCGTGGAAGAAGATAAACTCCCTGGCTATCTACTAAAACCTCATCTGTCTCATTAAATTCTATTCCACCCTTTTTAAGTTCTGATTTTAAATCCTCAAGTGAGGTCTCACTTCCAGCAAAGACATTTATTAAATAGCCCTTTGACTGGTAATACTTTATATCCTCTATTAAAAGCTCTTTTTGACCATTGTATGAAGGAATCTCCCGGAGATTATTAAAAGAAAAGATATGTTTTACTTGAATCTCTTTTATGCTTTGCACAAACGTTTGAAGAATAATTGAAGAGGAAAGTCTTTCCAATATATCATTGACTTTGAAATAGCACTCTGCCATTTTTGGCAGAGCATATCCTTTTTCTAAAAGGTCTTTGTAAAGCTCATCTGCTTGCTCTTCAAAGGCTTTCAAAGAGCTATAAGCCTGGCCATACTCGTCGATTACAATAAGGCAATCATTGAAAATATCAAAAATTGAGTTAAACTTTTGGTAATAGTAGGGATATAGTCTGTCAATTTTGAGGTCAGCTCCATCTATTACATCTTTGAAACTTTCTTCTAAGTTTTTTCTTGCCTCCACTTTGAGTTTATTGTAGAGTTTCTTAAAGTCAGCTGTTACCTTCTGAATACCATTTGAAAAGTCAACACTTAAATTCCACTCGCAAGCTTTATAAATCTTTACATAAGAGACCCTTTCAAATGACTTTTGAGTCTCAACATCAAAATACCTTATTGTGTCAATTATATCACCAAAAAATTCTATTCTAACAGGGTATTTGCTGAAAATGGGATATATATCTACTATCCCACCTTTTTGAGAAAACTGGCCTTTTTTCTCCACAACCTTTACTCTTTCATAACCATAACTTGAAAGTGTATTTAAAAATTCTTCAAAATCTATCTCTTTATTCTCTTCAAGGGTGATAAACTCAAACTTAAAATCAGAATACTTTTCAAGCAAATTTTGAGGGCTTAAAATAAGCACATCAAATCCTTCTTCAAAAATTCTGACAAACTCCTCTGACCTTTGGATATCAGAGTCTTTGCTCTTTGCAAATGAGTTTATAAGAGGATTTTCCCTCTCTTGTAAAATTATTACCTTGTCAAAAAGATTTTTAAACCTCTTTTCCCACTCACTTTTGCTTTTTTGATGCGTTATAAAGAGAACCTTTTTGTTAAACTTTTGACATATTGCTTTGACCAAGAGAGCCTTCCCCATCTCGCCAAGGTTTGTGACAAGTATGGGAAGGCTTTTTTGTGAAATTGCTCTTTCAATTTTTATAAATTCGTCAAGTTTTTCAAAAATTTTCAGCAAATCTACACCACCACGTCCCCATTTATATAGTTCATAGCTCTGTCAATGCCGTTCTCAAGCAAAATTTTAATACCTTGCGCTGTCTTTTCAATTGCTCTAAAGATCTTTTGTTTCTCATCATCTTCAAATTCTGACAGTACATGTTTTACCATATCATCCTTTGGCACTCCAATGCCAATTCTAATCCTTGGAAATTCTTCTGTGCCAAGGCGCTGGATAATAGACTTTACACCGTTGTGTCCACCGTCTGAGCCTTTTTTTCTCATCTTAACAACTCCAACATCAAATGCAATGTCATCGTAGATGACAATTAACTTTTCAGGCTTTATTTTATAAAAGTTTACAGCCTCTATAATACTATCACCACTTGAGTTCATGTATGTCATGGGTTTTAAAAGAAGTACTTTCTTGTCAGCATACTCAAAACTTCCAATAAGTCCTTTGAACTTTATTCTGTCCACTTTTGTATTAAAAGTCTGTGCCAAGTAATCGATTGCCAAAAACCCTGCGTTGTGGCGTGTAAATGTATACCTTTCACCTGGATTGCCAAGACCAGCAATGATGTAGTCCAAGTTCAAGTTCACTCCTTTTTTATAAAAATAGGCTGCCTTTTAAATCTCAAGCAAAAGACAGCCTTTATGTTCATTTTATTTCAAAAATCATTCTACATAAGTTATCTATTTGGCTTTGTGCTGATATATTCATCAAACAAAGTCGAAATTGCAACATCTTCATATATCCTGTTTATCGCCTCAGCAAACAGGTCAGCAACAGAGAGCACTTTAATTTTGTCTATTCTCTTTTCAGGTGGCAGAGGAATAGTGTTTAAAACTATCAGTTCTTTAATAGGTGAGTTTTGGATTCTCTCAACAGCAGGACCAGATAACACTGGGTGTGTACAACAAGCATAAATCTCTTTTGCCCCATAATCCATGAGAGCTTGTGCTGCTGCAACAATTGTTCCTGCTGTGTCTATCATATCATCAACCATTATAGCAGTCTTGTCCTTGACATCACCAATGATGTTCATTATCTCAGCAACATTTGCTTTTGGACGCCTCTTGTCCACAATAGCAAGTGGTAAATCAAGCTTTGTTGCAAAGTTGCGAGCTCTTGTAACACTTCCCAAATCGGGCGACACAACAACAGCATTCTCTAGTTCAACATTTTCAAGAAAATATCTTGCTAATATTGGTACACCAATCAAATGGTCAAGCGGGATGTCAAAAAAACCCTGAATCTGTGGTGCATGAAGGTCCATTGTGAGTACTCTGTCTGCTCCTGCAGATGTAATCAAATTCGCAACAAGTTTTGCAGTAATTGGGTCACGAGCTCGAGCTTTTCTATCTTGCCTTGCATATCCATAGTAAGGAATGACAGCTGTAATTCTTCCAGCTGATGCTCTTTTGAAAGCGTCAATCATAATTAAAAGTTCCATAAGATTTTCATTGACAGGATGGCATGTTGACTGGACAACAAACACATCCGCCCCGCGCACAGTTTCATTGATTTTAACCGAAATCTCACCATCTGAAAACCTGCCTATTTCAGCATCGCCAAGTTTTTTGTTGAGTTTTTTTGCTATTTCTTCTGCCAACTCTCTGTTTGAATTTCCCGCAAATATCTTTATTTCTTTGCCATGTGTTATCACTTTTTTTACCCCCAGCACAAAAGTTATTTATCTATCTTTTATGTGCAATCTATATTATAACACAAGTATCTTTAAATATTTTTAAATATATTTTCATTATAAAAAATCACTTGTTCCCATACATCTGTTTTCGTTTCAATACCCAACCTTCTTTGTTTGTCTGTCTCTCTCTCGCAATTGCAAGTGCATTTGCAGGCACATCCTCTGTTATTGTTGAACCTGCTGCAACGTAGGCATTCTCACCAATCTTCACAGGCGCAACAAGGTTAGAATTGCAACCTATAAAGGCGTTGTTCTCAACTACCGTTCTGTGCTTTTTATATCCATCATAGTTTACAAATATTGTTCCGCAGCCTAAGTTGACATTCTCGCCAATGTCAGCATCCCCAATGTATGTAAGATGAGCTGACTTTGTGTTCTTGCCAAGCTTAGAATTTTTGACCTCAACAAAGTTGCCAATCTTTACTCCTTCTTCTAAGAGGCTGTTTGGCCTCAGGTGCGCATATGGTCCTATTTTGACATTATCCTTTATCTCAGAGCTCTCTATCATAGAAAATTGAATATGACAGTTATTTCCGACTTTTGAGTCTACAATGTAAGACTGTGGACCAATTACACAGTCCTCGCCAATTGAGCTTTTTCCAAGTATAAATGTGCCCGGGTAAATTATTGTGTCTTTGCCAATCTCAACGTCTGGGTGAATATAAGTATTGTATATGTCTATTATCTGCACACCTCTTGAAAGATGTTCTTTGTTTATCCTAAGTTTTAACTCCTGCTCGGCAACAAAAAGCTCATACCTTGAGTTAATTCCCATAACCTCAAAATTGTCCTCTGCAGTAGTTTTCACAACCTTTTTGCCTTCTCTATTTAGTATCTCAATGGCATCTGTAAGATAATACTCATTCTGGTTATTTTTATTGTCAATCTTGCTTAAAACATTTACAAGCTCTTGTTTTTCAAAGCAATAAAAGCCAGGGTTTATCTCTTTTATTTTTCTTTGTTCTTCAGTTGCGTCCCTCTCCTCAACAATCTTTATTACATTGCCATTTTCATCTGCAATTATCCTACCATATCCATATGGATTTTCAAAAATGGCTGTAAGAAGGCAAAGTGCTGCAACTTCCTCTTCTCTCTTTTGAGAAAGCTTCTTTAAAGTATCAGCTTTTATAAAAGGTGCATCACCGTACAGTACAAAAACATTTTCTGAATCATCTGAAACTTCATTCATTGCACACATAACAGCATGTGCTGTGCCAAGCTGTTTTTCTTGATATGCAAACTTTACATTTCTTCCTTCTAAAACTTTATACACATCCTCTTTTTTATTTCCCACGACAACCACAATTTCACCGTCTTCAAAGTTTTTTTCAATTTCGTCTACTATATAAAGTATCATGGGCTTTCCCATAATCTTTTGGACAACCTTGGAATATTTAGATTTCATTCTCTTTCCTTCACCAGCAGCCAAAATTATAAATGTACTTTTTTTGCTCATTTACCATCACCTTTACTCATTTTCCTCAAATTTGACAACTTCTATACCGGCTTCTTCAAATATCTTTTGGCTCATCTCATCAGGATATGAGCCTTTGTAAATCACCTTTTTAATTCCAGCATTCACTATCATTTTAGCACAAATCACACATGGATAGGTTGTTGTGTATATGATGCTGCCGTCAATGTTTACGCCCATCTTTGCAGCCTGGATTATCGCATTTTGCTCAGCATGAAGTCCTCGACAGAGCTCATGTCTTTGCCCTGATGGGACATTTAGCTTTTCTCTCAAGCAACCTACTTCTTCACAGTGAGGCAGGTTACTTGGTGCACCGTTGTAGCCTGTTGCTAAAATCCTCTTGTCCTTTACAATTAGTGCTCCCACTTTTCGTCTCAAACATGTTGACCTTTCCTTTACAATGTCAACAATCTGCATAAAGTACTCATCCCATGTAGGTCTCATTGTATTTCCTCCAACTTCTGTTTTTTACTTTGTACCAAAGAGCCTATCCCCTGCATCTCCAAGCCCTGGTACAATATATCCATGGTCGTTTAGCTTCTCATCAACTGCTGCACAGTACACTTCAACATCGGGATGGTCAATTGTCAATCTTTCAATCCCCTCTGGTGCTGCAATCAAGCACATAAGTTTTAGGCTCTGTGGATTGTACCTTTTGATGTAGTCAAACGCAGCAGAAGCAGACCCTCCTGTTGCAAGCATTGGGTCAAGCACAATTATATCTCTCTCATGTACATCTTGAGGAAGCTTGCAATAATATTCAACAGGTTTTAGAGTCTGTGGGTCTCTGTAAAGACCAATATGCCCAACCTTTGCTGCAGGAATGAGTTTCAAAAGCCCGTCAACCATGCCAAGCCCAGCTCGCAAAATTGGGACAATTGCAAGCTTTCTACCTGAGATTACCTTGCATTTAGCAACTCCAACAGGTGTTTCAATCTCAACCTCTTTTAGCGGCAGATTTCTTGTCACCTCATATGCCATGAGCATTGCTATCTCTTCAACAAGCTCTCTGAACTCTTTGCTACCTGTATTCTTGTCTCGAATCAATGTGAGTTTGTGCTGAATCAGCGGGTGATCAAAAACATACACATTCTTCTTATACTCAATCATTAAGCTCTTCTCCTTTCTGTAAATTCTATAAATTGTTAGTTAATCCTGCATATTTTCAATCTCATGTATCTTGTCCACTCTTCTTTGGTGCCTTCCACCTTCAAATTGGGCTGACAGAAAACTATCTACGATTTCGCATGCAAGTCCTTCTCCAATAACCCTTGCACCCATTGCAAGGATGTTTGCATTGTTGTGAGCACGGGCTGCCTTTGCTGAGAATGTGTCATGGCAAAGCGCAGCTCTGATACCTTTAACTTTGTTTGCAGCAATTGAGATCCCAATGCCTGTACCACAGATAAGTATACCAAAGTCAAAGTGCCCGTTTTTTACTGCCAGCGCCACATCCTTTGCAATGTCCGGGTAGTCACAAGACTCTTCTGAATATGTGCCAAAGTCTTTGTACTCAATCCCTTTTTTGTCAAGATGCTTCTTTACAGCCTCTTTTAGTCTAAAGCCTGCATGGTCAGAACCTATTGCCAATTTCAATTCTATCTCTCCCCTTTCAAAAACTTTATAAATGTATATTTATAGGAAAGAGCACAAAGAGGGCTGATATCTTTGTGCCACATCTAAGCTAAAATCAAAGCTTTCAAACACGCCTTTTTCTTTTAAGATGGATTTTACAGTCATCAGCGCAACATCAGGGTGGTTGTTCTCCTCACTCAAATGTCCCAAGTAAATCCTCTTTGCCTTCTCAAGGTTTAATTTTAAAATCATCTGTGCTGCCTGTTCATTTGACAAATGTCCAGTATCGCTTTTTATCCTCTGCTTTAAATAATAAGGATAAGGACCAGTTAAAAGCATCCCAACATCATGGTTTGATTCAAGCAAGATAATATCCGAAAAATCAATCTTTTGAGCAACCTTCTCATTTACGTGCCCCAAATCGGTTGATATTGAAATCTTTTTTCTACCAAGATAGAAGCAAAACCCCATTGGGTCCTTTGCATCGTGTGGAATTGAAAATGTCTCAATGCCAATGCTTCCAACTGAAAAGCTTGTCCCTGTCTCAATTAGATGCACATTTCTTTCGTCAACCTTGCCAAGTGATTTTTTTATAGCTTCCCATGTCTTGTGGTTTGTTATAATTGGCACATTCAGCTTTCTAAAATACACACCTGCACATTTCACATGGTCAGAATGGTCGTGGGATAGTAAAATGGCATCAATTTTCTTGTTAAAGCTAATTTTATTCAAAGCGCATGTTAGCTTTCTAAAACTCACACCTGCATCCACCAAGATGCTCGTGTCTTTGTATGAAATTAAGATTACATTTCCACTGCTACCGCTATAAAGCGGACAAAAGATTATTTCATAAGACATTATGATCTTTCTCCTTTTGGTTTAAACTCTTGAAATTTTTGCACCCAAAAGTTTGAGTTTATAATCTATATTCTCATAGCCCCTGTCAACATTTTTTGTATTGTATATTACTGTCTTTCCTTTTGCGGCAAGTCCTGCAACAATTAACGCAGCACCAGCCCGAAGGTCAACCGCTACAACCTCTGCACCTTGCAAACTCTCAACACCTTCCACAACTGCAACTCTTCCTTCAACCTTGATATTTGCCCCCATCTTTTTTAGCTCGTCTACATACTGGTACCTGTTTTCCCATACACCTTCTGTGACAATGCTTGTTCCACTGCAAAGGCTCAAAAGCACTGTCATCTGAGGCTGAAGATCGGTTGGAAAGCCCGGGTATGGCATCGTCTTTATACTGGAGGCCCTTAGCCTTTCTTTGCATCTTACCTCAATGCTGTCTTCAAATACATTTACCTCAGCACCCATCTCAAGTAGCTTTGCAGTTAAGGACTCCAAATGTTTTGGGATTATGTTTTTTACTATAATGTGTCCTTTTGTTGCACATGCAGCTATCATGTATGTACCAGCTTCTATCTGGTCAGGAATGATTGCATACCTCGTAGGATGCAGTGTTTTCACACCTTCAATTCTAATGACGTCAGTTCCTGCTCCTTTAATCTTTGCGCCCATAGCGTTTAGAAAATTGGCAACATCAACAACATGAGGTTCTTTTGCTGCATTTTCTATTATTGTTGTCCCCTTTGCCTTGACAGCAGCAAGCATGAGATTAATTGTGGCGCCAACAGACACAACATCTAAATAGATTTTAGTTCCAACAAGTTCTTCTGCATATGCCTTTATCATGCCATTTTCAATCTTAACATCAGCACCAAGCGCTCTAAAACCTTTTATATGCTGGTCAATCGGACGCGCGCCAAAATTGCACCCGCCCGGCATTGCAACCTCTGCCTTGCCAAAGCGGGTAAGAAGCGCTCCAATCAGGTAGTACGAAGCTCTTATCTTTCTCACACTTTCATATGGCGCTACATAACTTTGTAAATTGCTTGCATCTATCTTTAATGAATGATTGTCATATTCAATCTTTGCTCCAAGCCGCAAAAGTATATCATCCATAGCAAACACATCTTCAATCAGTGGGAGATTCTCAATTATGCTCTCTCCCTCCGTCATCAGGGCAGCAGGAATCACAGCAACTGCAGCATTTTTTGCACCATTTATTGGAACCTCTCCAAAAAGGGGATATCCACCTTCTATGATAAGTTTTTCATGATTTGGTTTCAAATCCTTGCACCCTCTCTCTAAAAAGACTTTTTACTATTCCCCATTCTTTTATATTATATCTATTGTGGCGAAATATGAAAAGAAGAATATTCTTTTTTGAGCAAGTTGGCAGTTGTCCAAAATGGACAATAGATTTTTCTGTTGAAAAAATGATATCATAAAGTCAAAATAGAAATTGGTGGCTGGTCTTTAGAGAAAATATTGAGGAGATGGTAGAATTGAAGATTGGAGTTGTTCAGATGAAAATTTGTGATCTGGTGGAAAGTAACTTCTGTAAAATACTTTATTTTTTGGATAAAGCAAAAAACGAACAAGTGGATTTGGTGTGTTTTCCTGAAATGGCGCTGACAGGTTATAACATTGAACTTTTACAATCTCAAGATTTGAATTGAATAATTTCGGATTTTTTGGAACAAATATCAAAAAAGTGCAAAGAATATTCTATCTGCAGTATAATAGGTCATCCTTTTAGGCAAGAAGAAAGGCTTTTAAACAGAGCAACAGTAATCTTCCCAACAGGTGAGAGTTTAAAATATGACAAGATTCATCCAACTGAGCTTGAAAAGAAGATATTCTCGCAAGGCGAAGAAACTCTGGTATTTGAATTCAAGCAGAGAAGATTTGGCATTGCAATCTGCAGAGACCAAAACTTCTATGAGATATTCAAAAAATACAAAGAAGCTGGCTGCAGTGGTGTGTTTATCTTAGCTGCCCATTTTTACAGTCCAAAAGAGGCAAGGTGGAAGATTGACAAAAATAAAGCTATCCCTATAACAAGAGCTGTAGAAAATGGTTACTTTGTATTTTTAGCAAATGCAGTAGGACCACACCTTAATATGATAAGCCTTGGACACAGCTTAATTGTAGATGGCGATGGCTGCGTTCTGTGTGAAGCAGATGAAGCCGGTGAGTATTTGTTGAGTGTAGAGATTTGAGGTAATTTAACTTATAAAAATAACAGGGCTGTCACTTTTTGCCCAAGACAGCCCTTTCTTATATCTCAACCAAAATCACATCTTCACCAATCTTCTTTATTCTATCCCAAGGAATTACATAGTCTTTTTCTTTTGAAAAGATACTTCCTACAGAAAAAGGCGCAGGGACAACAATAGCGTCAACTTTGCCTGTTTTTACATCAACCTCTAAATCACAAACCTTTCCAAGTTTTTTACCGTCTGATATATTTATCACATCTTTCTCTCTCAGATCAGACGACTTGAACATTTCTATCACTTTTTTAAAAAACCTTGTCTTTTATCATTATATGCAAAAGCAATTTGCATAGTTAAACCTCAGTTATTATAGGAATTATCATAGGATTTCTGCGCGTCTTTTCAAACAAGAAATTCTTTAGATTATCTTTTAATATAACCTTTATAGCATTTGGCTCTGTGATATCGTTTTTGCTACAGAAATACAAAACATCCTTTATCACTTTTTTTGCCTCTTCAATTAGTGGTTCAGACTCTTTTATATAGATAAACCCTCTTGAGATTATCTCTGGTCCAGCAATTACATCTCTTGTTGACGAATCAATTGTGAGAACTACAATGAAAAGTCCATCTTGAGCAAGATGACGCCTGTCACGCAGCACTACGTTCCCAACATCGCCAACCCCAAGCCCGTCAACAAGCACATTTCCTGCCTGAACCATACCAACAACCTTTGCAGACTCTTTTGTTATCTCAAGTACCTTGCCATTTTCTAAAACAAAAACATTCTTTTCCCCAAGTTCCATCGCAAGTTTGGCATGGTGAATAAGATGCTTAAACTCACCGTGTACAGGCACACTGTATTTTGGACGTGTAAGATTGTGTATAAGCTTTATCTCTTCCTGGCAGGCATGACCTGACACGTGAATATCATCTATATCTTCATAAATCACCTGTGCACCCTGCTTGAAAAGGTCGTTTATTACCCTGTTAACAAACTTTTCATTGCCAGGGATTGGCGCAGCTGAGATTATAACAACATCTCCTGGAATTATACCAACCTTTTTATGTTCAGCAGAAGCCATCCGCGAAAGAGCCGACATTGGCTCGCCCTGGCTTCCTGTTGTGATAAGCACTATCTTGTTTGGCGGATAGTTTTCAAGCTCATCAACATCAATCAGCATTCCGTCGGGCATNTTCAAATATCCAAGCTCAAGCGCCTTGTTAACAACATTCACCATGCTTCTTCCTAAAACACAAATCTTTCTNCCTTGTTTTTCAGCAGAGTTTATCACCTGCTGGACTCTGTGAATATGTGATGAAAATGTTGCAACAATNACTCTCCCTTGAGCTTGAGAAAATATCCTGTCAAAGGTTGCACCAACAGTTTTTTCAGAAAGGGTAAATCCAGGGCGTTCAGCGTTTGTGGAGTCGCACAAAAGTGCCAAAACACCTTGCTTGCCAAGCTCTGCAAACCTTATCAAATCTATTGGCTCACCTTCAATCGGTGTAAAGTCCACCTTAAAATCGCCTGTGTGGACGATGCTACCAAGNGGTGTGTGAATAGCAATTGCAACAGANTCAGCAATCGAATGGGTTGTGCGAATAAACTCAACCCGCATATTGTTAAAGCTAATCACATCGCCAGCTCTAACAGTAAAGAGTTTGANAGAGTTTAAGTCTATNCCAAACTCTAACAGCTTTATCTCAACAAGACCAAGTGTAAGTTTTGTNCCATAAATAGGAATGTTCAAATCTCTCAAAACATACGGAATTGCTCCTATGTGGTCTTCATGGCCATGAGTAAGTAAAAGGGCNTTTACTCTTTCCTTATTCTTTATTAAATACGACACATCAGGTATGACAAGGTCAATACCCAGCATTTCATCTTCTGGAAAGGCAAGCCCACAGTCAATTACAACAATCTCATCATCTACCTCAACTACTGTCATGTTCTTGCCAATTTCGTTCAAGCCTCCAAGCGGAATGATCCTAATTTTATGCTCTGTTCTTTTCCTCATAAAGATTCCTCCAAAAATAAAAATAAAAAAGACATTTTAAAAAAGCCCTTACGAAAGAGACTTTCGCAAGAGCTTTTTAAAACTTTGAGAAAACTACATACAAAATTTTAAGCTCTCTTTGGTTGTGCCTGAAGTTTCTTTCTCGTACTGCTTTCCCAGTCAAACCAAAGCGCAGTTGCTATAAAGATAGATGAGTATGTTCCCGATATTACACCAACTAAAAGTGGGAATGCAAACTCTTTTATTGACTGAACACCCATCAGGTACAGAACAAACAATACAATTATAACAGTTGCAACAGTTGAAAGTGACCTTCCTATCGTCTGGTTCATACTAAGATTTACAAGGTCTTTTAAATCCATTTTTCCTTGAATTCTTCTATTTTCTCTTATCCTGTCAAACACGACAATTGTGTCGTTTATTGAATAACCAAGAACAGTCAATATCGCTGCAATAAAGGTTGAGTTAAGAGGAATTCTAAATAAAGTGTATACAGTTAACATTATCAAAATATCATGCAAAAGTGCTGCAACCGCTGTTGTACCAAATTTAAACTCAAACCTTATTGCAATGTAGATTAGCATCAGGATTGATGCTATTACAACAGCCCAGATAGCCTGAGATTTTAGCTCAGACGATACTACAGCTCCAACGTTTTGGTATGAAATTAAGTCCTCTTTTTTAAGATTGTATTTTTGAGCTATAGCAGCAAAAAGCTTGTCGCGTGTCTCCTTTGAAAGTTCTGTTCTCTTTTTACCATGCACCTCATGTGCATTTATCATAATCTTTTTACCATCTTCAACTTTTCTGACAATAGGTGTCTGCGTTCCTGTAATCTGTTTTGTCAACTTTTCCAAATCAGCAATCTCAGCAGCGCTTGGAACTTTATGAAGGTTTATCTCCAAAACTGTACCGCCTGTAAAATCTATGTCGTAGTTGAACCCTTGAATTATATATGAAACAAGACCTATTACNATCACTAATATTGACAGAACGTAGAAAAANTTNCTCTTACCCATAAAATCAATGTTTGTCATCAAGCACGCACCTCCCTGGTTTTCTTACCACCATACCACTTTATATCCTTGAAAAGCCCTGTGTTTATGATAGATACAAGCAAGAATCTTGTGACAGTAATTGCTGTAAAGAACGAAACCACAATACCTATTGTAAGTGTCCATGCAAAGCCCTTGATTGGACCTGTACCGAGGAACAAAAGTACAAGCCCAGCAATAATTGTTGTTATATTTGAGTCAATGACCGCATTAAGTGCACGTCTAAACCCTGCATCCATTGCAGCTTTTAATGTTTTACCAGCTCGCAGTTCCTCTTTTAACCTTGCAAATATCAAGATATTTGCATCAACCGCCATAGCAGCTGATAACACAATACCTGCAATACCAGGGAGGGTAAGTGTTATCTTTGCATACCCTACAATTGCAACAAGTATGACAACATACGCAACTAAAGCAATATCTGCAATAAACCCTGGCAGTCTATAAAATATTATCATGAACAAGAATACCAAGATTAACCCTATTATACATGCCTTCAATGTTGTCTTTAGAGCCTCATTACCCAACGATGGACCAATAGCCTTGCTTTCAATCACTTTCAAAGCAAATGGCAGTGCACCTGCCTTAATTTGCTGTGCCAAAGTCTTTGCCTCTTCTAAGTCTTTCATACCTTCAATTACTGCTTCACCATTATCTATTTCCGCTTTTACAACAGGGTTTGAAATAAGCTTCCCATCAAGATAAATTCCAATATTTTGTCCTAAATACTTTCTTGTACCTTCTGCAAACTTCTTTGCACCTTCTTTGTCAAATTTAAGTGCAACAACATATCCAGATGTTGTCTGCTGTGCATATGCATCAACTACATTTCTTCCTGAAACTATCAAATCTCCCGATGGTCCTTTGAACTCAATTAAGGCTGTTCTTCCTATATATTGAATAGCCTCGTCGGGATCTTTTACACCTGGAATTTCAACTCTGATCCTCCTTGAACCCTGAATTGTTGCTGTTGCATCATAAAAGTTCCTCATGTCAAGCCTTGTTCTGATAAGCTGCAATGCTGATTCCATTTCTCTTCTTGTTGGATTTTCTTTTGCTGCTTCATATACAATGTAAACACCGCCTTTTAAATCAAGACCATATCTTATAACTTTTTGAACTGATGGGATGCTTGCAGTTCCAATTTCCAGCCCAAAAAATACTATGTAAAATGCAAAAGCTATCACCAAACATCCTATCAAAAACTTTACCAAGTTTTTATTTTGCATAACCCTTTCTCCTCTCTTTCTGCTTGTTGTGAAAGTTTAGAAACTCAGTTTCATTTTTAGTATTACAATCTCTTTAGTATTATAATCCTCAAATTAGTCCAAAGTCAACAAACTAAATTTACTACTTGCAAATACTTTTATAATCATTGCTAAGTTCAATGTACTCTTTTGCAGAAATTCTTATTCGTTCTATCTCTTCTTGTGTTAGCTCTCTTATAACTTTCGCAGGTCTTCCAAACACAAGTGTATTTGGTGGAATGACTGTGTTTTGAGTAATAAGGCTCCCTGCACCAATTAAGACATTGTCGCCTATCCTGCTCCCGTTCATTATTATAGAACCCATACCAATAAGTACATTGTTTCCTATCTCGCAGCCGTGCAGCACTACATTGTGACCAATTGTTACATTATCACCAATTATTACGGAGCAACAGTGATCGGTGTGAATTGTAGTCAAATCTTGGATATTTGTATTTTTGCCAATTACAATTCTGTTTTCCTCACATCTTATAACACAGCCAAACCACACACTTGAATTTTCACCAATCTCGACATCACCTATTATGGTTGCATTTGGAGCAATGTAGCAACTTTGTGCAATCTTTGGTGTTTTGCCTTTATAAGTAATAATCATTTAACCTTCAATCCCCTTTTCCATAAGGTATAGTTTTGCAGCTATTGCATTTTCCACCCTCTTTCTCTCAAGCTCACAAGAGACAGTATATGACTTTTTGACATCACCGCACATGTTGTAATTTGCAGCAGCACACCCTCCACTACAGTAAAACCTTGCCCAGCAGTTTGAGCACTCCTCTTTTTCATATATATTGTTTTTCTTAAATTCTTCAACCAGATCAGCCCGTGTAATCCCATCAAAAACTGTTCCAAGTTTAAACTGTGGCTTGTCAACAAATTGATGGCAAGGAAAGATATTACCGTCAGGATCAACTGCAACATATTCAAACCCAGCACCACAACCGCTTAGGCGTTTTGAAACACACGGTCCACCGGCAAGGTCTATATTGAAATGGAAGAAGTTAAACCCTTCCCCTTTTAGTTTCGCATTTACATACTCTTGTGCCAAGATATCATACTCTTCTTTTATTCTCTCAACATGCTGTGGCAAAATAGCCCATTCACTTTTTTCATCTAAAACAACTGGCTCAATAGAAATCTCTTTTATGCCAAGACTATAAAGGTGCAAAACATCTTTTGAAAAATCAAGGTTTTTGGAAGTAAATGTTCCTCTTACATAATAAGTTTTCCCATTTCGTTTTTGTATAAACTTCAAAATCTTTTGTGTAATTACATCATAAGTTCCGCTACCATGCCTGTCAATTCTCATAAAGTCATGTACCTCAGGTCTTCCGTCATGGCTCAAGACAACATTTTCCATATTCTCATTCAAGTATTCAATAATCTCATCATTAAGAGCGGTTGCATTTGTTGTCAGTGTAAAAGATATGTGCTTGTCATATTTTTTCTCTTCTTCTTTTGCATACTCAACAATTTTTTTGACAGTCTCAAAATTCAAAAGAGGTTCGCCACCAAAAAAGTCAACCTCTAAATTTTTTCTTTGCCCAGAGCTTTTAAGCAAAAAGTCAATTGCCTTTCTGCCAACATCAAAGCTCATAAGCTTTCTTTCCTTTTTGAAGCTCCCGGTCGACGCAAAACAGTACCTGCACCTTAAATCACAGTCGTGCGAAACGTGAAGACAAAGAGCTTTTATAACAGGATTTCTTTTTTCAACGAGATTCAAATACTTATACTCATCTTCAGTGAATAAAATCTCTTCTTCAATTAGCTTTTCTACTTCATTTACTGCTTCCTCAATATCATGCCTGTCAAAATCTAAACTATCATATACTCCCTCAAATGTCCTGTTTTTGTCAAAATACTTTATCACTTCAAATGCAACATCGTCCACAGTAAAGATTGAACCAGACGCAACATCTAAAACAATGTTCAGGCCAAATTTTTTAAAAGCGTGAATCATCTTGAAAAATTTTTTCCTCCCATAAATGATAGAATGTCAAAACCGGGCTGCCCTAAATTTCTTGCTTGACAGCCCATATTCCTTTATTCTCCAAAATTATTTTTTGTTTTTGCAAACTTGATTTCCAACTGTGCAAGATGTCTTGCAAGCCGACTGACAAGATGCCTGGCACTCGCCACATCCACCACTTACAACTGTTTTGGAAAGAGCATTCTTTGCAACAACTTTAATATGCTTCATCTTCTTCTTACAACCTCCCTCACAAAATAATTTTCTAAAAAGAATTTTATAAAATAACACATAGTATTTTATCATAAACTCTTGAACAATACAATTTTACAAAAAAAGAAAAAGAGGCCCTTCTCCTTAGCCTCTTTTTGTCTTTAAATAAAAATTCACTTTCCTGCCAAAAAACCAATTTTACCCTCTGTTCTTCTTAATCTCTTCCAATATCTCTGGAGCCTTGCCGCTACAGCCCAAAACATTTCTCAGTTTATGCTTAACCATCTCTTTTATTGCCTCTCTGCCATCTTTGAGGTACTGTCTTGGGTCAAAGTGGTCAGGATGTTCTGCCAAATGCTTTCTTATTGCTGCTGTCATTGCAAGTCTTAAGTCTGTGTCAATGTTAATCTTTCTCACACCAAGTTCAGCAGCCTTTCTTAGCATATCTTCTGGCACACCTTTTGCACCAGGGATATTACCACCGTACTTATTGCACATCTCAACAAACTCAGGCAAAACTGACGATGCGCCATGCAGAACAATTGGAAAATCCTTTGGAAGCTTTTCAACTATTCTCTGAAGCCTCTCAAAGTCAAGCCTTGGATCGCCTTTGAACTTATATGCACCATGGCTTGTTCCAATTGCAACTGCTAATGAGTCAACACCTGTTCTTTCAACAAACTCTGCTGCCTGGTCAGGGTCTGTAAATGCAGCCTCATGCTCTGCAACCTTTACATTGTCTTCAATGCCGGCAAGCTTTCCAAGCTCTGCCTCAACCACAACTCCCCTCTCATGCGCATATTCAACAACCTTTTTGGTAAGCGCAATATTCTCTTCAAACGGAAGCCTTGACCCATCAATCATCACAGATGTAAAGCCACCGTCAATGCACGCCTTACAAATCTCAAAGTCCTCACCATGGTCAAGGTGAAGTGCAATTGGCAAATCACCAGAGTCCTCTAAAGCTGCCTCAACAAGCTTGATAAGATAGATGTGTTTTGCGTATTTTCTTGCTCCTGCTGATACCTGCAAAATTAGAGGTGCTTGTTCCTCCTTTGCAGCCTCAACAATCCCTTGGATAATCTCCATGTTGTTGACATTGAAGGCACCAATAGCATACTTTCCCTCAGCAGCCTTTTTAAACATCTCTTTTGTTGTAACAAGCGGCATTTTAACTTTACCTCCTCTTTTAACTTTTTAGTTACTCAATATTTTTTCCATGAAGCCTCAAGAACTCTAAAAAGTTCTCAAGGCTTTTGTTGACTATGAGCTCATGCGGAAACTCATATTCTTCAATAAGTTTTCTTGTGACATCACATCTTGCAATATCTGTCTTAAAATGTGCATCTGAGCCCATTGCAATGTAAACACCGTATTTTTTACAAAGCTTTAAAATCTCTATACAGTTTTCTTTGCTTTTTTCTCTTACATAAAACGACGCATTGTTTATCTCAATAGCCTTATTGTACTCCTTTGCAGCCTTAACAACTGCTTCTTTATCAATCTCATACAAGGGATTTCCTGGATGCCCAATACAGTGTATATTAGGATTTTTGATGGCACCTATCAACGCCCTGGTATGGTCCAAAATTGTCCCAGGTGGGATACAAACATCATGCAGACTTGCAATTACAAAATCAAGCCTATTTAGGGCGCTTTCTGGAAGATCTATACTGCCTTCATAATCAATAATATTTGCTTCGCATCCTCTAAATACCATTATACCATCAATCTTTCTTGGTACAACAACTAAATTGTAAAAATATAAACTGCTGCACGACCCTGGCATCTCAGGGCCGTGTTCAGTAATACAAATGCCTTTTAAACCTTTATTTTTAGCTTCAGCAACCATTTCCTCTAAGGTATTGTAGGCATGACCACTTGCAATTGTATGGCAGTGCGTCTCTACTTCTAAAAACATTTCTGATCAGCTCTCACTTAAAATTTTTTCTCAAAACGCTTTTTAGTCTTTTATCTCTGCAAGCTTGTTCTTTAGAATATCAATCTTTTTAACAGGAGTTGGATCATTTTGATAAAGTGTTGCAAGATAAAGTGATACATAGTCTCCAAGATAAATCAGTGAAAACATCCTTGCAAGTCTTGAATTTCCTATTGAATATATGTCATTTACACCCGAGACAACACCTTTTACCAAATCTTTTGTGATGTCCATTCTAATTGCATTTCTTTTGTGGTCTTCAACATCATGAAGCATTACAATTTCAAAAAGCCCTAAGATGTGTTTTGGCGACTCTGTTCCAACTACCTCGTTGTGGTTCAATTCTGAGAAGACATTGAAATATGCAGGTGATTTTGAATTCTCACATATTTGTCCTTTCCATCTCTCTGCAATAACCTCTGTTGTACCGCTAATTCCATATATAATTGGTAGTTTATTCCATAGCTTTAAAGTAAGCCTTTTTGCCAAATTCTTTTCCTCTGGAACCTCTGGTTTGTACCTTTCTCTGAGGTCGCTTAGAACTTTTACTGTCTCTTCAATCTGGTCATCAACAGGAGGAATAAGCCCAATTTTTACAAAAAGCATCAATAGCGGAATAAATGAATATCCAAGTGCTGCTCTGGGTTGAAGACCACCAGGAATTGTAACTACATAATATCCATCCTTTTCAGCCATCTCTTTTAGCTTTCCGCCCGTTGTGATAGCCACAATCTTTGCACCTTTTGCCTTTGCATCCTGGTAAGCAGAAAGTGTCTCTTCTGTATTTCCTGAATAGCTTGATGCAATTACAAGTGTTTTAGAGTTGACATATGCAGGAAGTACATAGTCTCTGTTGACAATCACAGGTATCTTGCACTGGTCTAAGACAAATACTCTCAACAGATTTCCGCCTATTGCAGAACCGCCAAGTCCAGTAATTACTACTTTATCTATATCCTCTACCTTGATATCAACGCTGATATTTTTTCCTATCTCGTAAGCCTTTTGAATCTGTTCAGGAAGGCTATAAACCGCCTGAAACATACCGCTTGGGTCATTTTGTGCAATCATCTCTAAGTTATCAAGCATAGCTCTTCATTTCTCCTTTCTTTATATTTTTCTATTTCATAATATAACAATTTTTTAGTTTTTTCAACTTTCAAAGCCAAAACAAATGTGTTATAATATGTGAAATGAGTTTATTTGAACGCCTCATCAACATCTATCAAAAGACCTTCAAACAAAGTTGTAGGTACAATTTTGCCTTTTTAAAACTGCTACATTTTTTATTCATTCCCGTTCCTGCTCATCTGGCTCTGGAGCCTCTCTGTCAGAGCTTTCGCAGCGTTATAACCCATCTTCTTTTGTCTGTTGTTCATTGCAGCAACCTCAACAATTATTGCCAAATTTCTTCCTGGCCGAACTGGTATCACAAGTGTAGGCACTTTTATTCCCAATATCTCTATGTATTGGTCATGAAGGCCAAGTCGTTCATACTCTTTGTCTGTCTTCCAGTTTTCAAGTTGTATAACAAGGTCTATCCTTTCAGAGTCTTTTACACAACCAACGCCAAAAAGGTTTTTCACATCCAAAATGCCAATTCCTCTTATCTCTATCAAGTGCCTGATAATCTCTGGAGCTTCGCCAACAAGCGTCTTTTCAGAGACTTTTCTTATCTCAACTGCATCGTCTGCAACCAAAATATGACCTCTTTTTACAAGTTCCAAAGCAGTCTCGCTCTTTCCAACCCCGCTTTCTCCAAGCATCAAAACACCCTCACCGTACACATTTACAAGCGTACCATGGCGAGTAATTCTTGGTGCAAGTTCATGTGTCAAGAACGTGCTTAGGTTTGTCATAAACCTGGTCGTGACCTCACTTGTTCTCAAAAGAGGAATTCCATACTTCTTAGAAAATTCTAAAAACTCTTCATAAGGCTCTTGGTTTGATGTAATTATCACACACGGGATGTCTCTTTGAAAAAGTTTTTCAATTGCATTCCTTCTCTGTGTCTTTGTCATTGTCTTCAAATATGCCATCTCAGAGACACCTATAATTTGAACACGTTGCTCGTCAAAATATTCAAAAAATCCCATAAGCTGAAGAGCCGGACGGTTTAGGTTCATGTCCTTAATCTTTCTTTCTTCTATATTAGGTATCTCTGTCAAACACTCTAAATTTAGTTCCTTTATTATCTTTCCAACAGTTGTGTAGAACAACTCTTCATCTCATCCTTTCATTTTAATTAGTTCTTATCATTTTCAAAATAGTTATTAAATGCCAATCTTCTCTTTTATCTTTAGTGCAACATCATATGGAATATCAGCAGCTTTCACAATCTCTTCTATACTTGCCTTCCTCAGATTATCTATAGAACCAAATGTTCTGAAAAGCTTGAGCTTTCTCTTTTCGCCAATCCCCTCTATCTCATCAAGTATAGACTCATAAAGGTGTTTTTTCCTGACCTCTCTGTGATATTTTACAGCAAACCTGTGAGTCTCTTCTTGAATTATAGAAATTAACTTGAAAACAAGACTATCTTTTTGAATATTAAGCTCCTGACCGTTATAAATCAAATCCCTTGTCTTGTGCCTGTCATCTTTAACCATACCAGCAACTGGAATATCAAAACCCAAAGACCTCAAAACCTCAACCGCAGCATTTACCTGGTTTTGTCCACCATCTATTAAAATGAGGTCTGGTAGGCGGCCATGTTTCTCAAGGTTTGTAAATCTTCTTGTCAAAACCTCTTTCACGCTTCTTATATCATCCTGCCCTTCAAAGCTCTTTATCTTGAACTTTCTGTAAAGATCCTTGTTAAATTTACCATCTTCAAATACAATAAGTGTTCCAACATTGTCAGTTCCTGCCAGATTAGAGATATCATAGCTTTCTATCTTTTCTATATCATGCTCTATATTGAGCATGTTTTTGAGACGCAAAAGAGCTTCACTGTAATAGTTTTCTATCTTCTGTTTATTGACAAGCGAAATCTCTGCGTTCTTTTTCGCCATCTCAAGAAGCTGCTTTTTCTCACCTTGTTTTGGAACAACAATTTTAACTTTGAAACCGTACAGCTTTTCTATCATCTTTTCTATATTCTCATTGTTTTCAATCTCATGTGGAATGATAATCTCCTTTGGCACAGACACAACATCTGAATAGTACTGCTCTAAAAACCTTTCAAAAACCTCTTCATCATTTCTTAAAACAAATTCCTCTTTGTTGATTAGCTTTCCATTTCTGATTATCAAAACAACTATACAAATGTTAGAAGAATCACTTGCATAGTTTATCACATCCTCGCTTCTATCATCAGCATAAATAACCTTCTGTTTGGTAATAATCTGTTCAAGGCTTGTAATCTTGTTTTTTATCTCTTGAGCCTTTTCAAACATAAGATTGTCTGCATACTCAAACATCTTCTTTTTCAGTTCTTCAACTATCTCATCACCTTTACCACTTAGTACTTTTACTGCCCTTTCAACAAGTTTTTGATATTCTTCTTCAGGAATATCCCCTTTGCAAACACCAAGACACCTTTCTATATAAAAATTCAAGCAAGGTCTGCCCTTGCCAAGCTGGTCAGGAAACTTTCTTTTGCAGGTCCTCAGCATAAAAAGGCTTTTCAAAAGCTCAATTGTCTGCTTGACAGAATACCCCCTTACATAAGGTCCAAAATATCTCGCTCCGTCCTTTTCAACCTTTCTCGTTGTAACAAGTCTTGGGAACATCTCGTTTGTGATCTTAATATACTGGTAGTTCTTGTCATCTCGCAAAAGAACATTGTACTTTGGTCTGTATTCTTTGATTAGATTGCACTCTAAAATTAAAGCTTCAACCTCTGTGTCTGTGACAATGTAGTCAAAGTCTTTAATCTTTTTTACCATAAGCCTTGTTTTTGGTGTGAGGTCAGAGTTTTGAAAATACTGTCTTACCCTGTTTCGCAAGTTGACTGCCTTGCCCACGTATATTACCTTGCCGTTCTCATCTTTCATTATATAGACACCTGGAGTTGTCGGAAGGTTTGCAAGCTTTTCTTGGATTGTCAGCATTTTTTGCCCTCTCCTTCTCTGTCTTTAAAAACTTTCTATTGAATCATCTAAACAAAATAATCTACTGGGTTTGGCTTTTCTCTGTTATTGTCACCTTTATGTAAGAAGAAGATAACTCTACATCCTCAATATTGTTTGGTTTTTCAACTGTAAGCGGCAAGTCATAATCACCTTGTGTTAAATTTGAAACATCAATGTATGCTTTGAATAAGGAAAAGTTTATCGAATTTTGATTGCTCTGGTAATACTTTACCTTAAGCGTCACCTTATCAGGGTTTAGCTTTGCTAAGTATTGGCTATTTAAGCCTCTCACCTCAACCGGGATAGTAATTGACTTTTCAACAACAGAATCAGTGTAGATTGTTATCATAACTTGTTTGACATTGTCCAAAGCCTTTATATTCTTAGGAAGATTAAAGTCGAATTGGAATGTTGACACATTTTCCAGCATTCTTGTGTCAATTGTCCCAACAACAATCTCGTCAAGCTGGTTTATATCCTCTTCTTTCCCCGCAACATTAATTGTTGAAGGCTTTAACACAATCTTTGAGATAACCTTGTTTTGTGGAAGCTGACCCTTGAACTTTACAGTAAGTGGTACTTGTTTTGTCTTTAAGATATCCACATAAATATCTATACTCTTTTGAGACAAATCAAAAAGTGATGTTATATCTTTGCCTTTTGAGTCTAAAATTTTAACAGGAACAGAAGCCTTAAATGGCCTGTCATTAAGGCTTAAGTTCAGCTGAGCAATGCACTTTGAAATCTCTTTTATGTCACTCTCAGCACCTTTTATGCTTATGACATTCGGCTCTTCTTGATAGCCATTTATTATGTACCCTTTCTTAGGGTTTCCGTTTAGCTCAACTGTGACATCTTTTTGGATTGTTACAAGATTGTCAATGTTCACTAAAACACTTTTTGGATAAACACTTTCTATATTGATTCTATGGTAAGGATTATTTATATTAATTGGAAGTTTTATTTCTCCTGTTTGTCTTACATTAGTAAAATCAACCACTGCTTGAATATTCTTCTCATCAATCTTGCTTAGCTCATCCTGAGTTCCGCTAACAACTATCCTTACCTCTTTTGTATCAGATTCTGTCATGACAAGTCCTTTCGACAAAGTGGAAATATTGTAGCGTATCGGCACAATTATCTCCCTTTTCTTTATAGGATTTATGATACTATTTACATAAAACCACAAAATAATAGCAATAAACACAGACAAGACCCTGAGCCAGAATGCATCATCTTTTGGTTTTTTGAGCTCAATCTTCTTCAAATCTTAACGCCTCCACCTAAATATGTTAAGACCATTCTTCTCTTTCTCAGCCTTCAAAGGCCTGAGCAGTATCTTTCTCAAAGCCTCAGGACCTAAGTTTCGTGTAAGTCCTCCATTGTACGCAACAGATATAATCCCTGTTTCCTCTGACACAACTATTGCAGTTGCATCAGAGTTTTCTGAAATACCAAGTGCTGCCCTGTGGCGCGTACCAAGCTCTTTGCTTATGTATCTGTTTTCGGAAAGCGGCAAAAAACATGCAGCTGCTTTAATCTTTCCATCTCTTATAATCACTGCACCGTCGTGCAATGGTGTGTTTGGAATGAAGATATTAATAAGAAGCTGAGATGATATCTCAGAGTCAATTATAATCCCTGTGTTGATTATATCACCTATCTTTGTTTGCCCTTCAATTACAATTAGCGCTCCAATCTTATTTTTTGAAAGATACATCACAGCCTTTATAATTTCCTCAACACTATTTTGCCACTTTAAAAGTGTCTCTTCATCAGACCCAACCCAGAAGAACTTTCCCCAGATTTTGCTCCTTCCAATCTCCTCTAAAGCACGTCTTAGCTCTGGTTGGAAGACTATCAAAAGCGCCAAAACACCGTATGAGAGCGTATTTGTCAAAAGCCAGTTTATAACATTTAAGCTCAGCCACTTGCTAACCTGAGTTATAACTATCAAAATTACAATTCCTTTTATGAGCTGATACGCTCTTGTGTCCTTTATCCACACAATTATTTTGTATATCACAAATGACACAATTGCAATGTCAATAATATCAAATGGTGTTATTCTGATAAGAGATATATTTCTTAAAAACTCCTGAATGTAAAAAGAAAGGTCCTTGAACAAATCAAATTCCCCCACTGCTTTTTTAGATATTTCCTAAATATACATACATCAGGTATTTCTTTGCAATCTCTCTGAGTTTAAATAACGTCTCTTTTGGGGTTGGTGGCAAAATCATTTTATATCTCGGGAAATACCTGGTCAAATGCAAAGGAATTCTATCATCAATTGAAGAAAGCCACTTTGCAAGGTTTTCTATCTCATCTTCAGAATCGTTGAGGGTTGGAATTATAAGTGTTGTTATTTCAATGTGAATCTTCTTGCTACAGATTTCAATAAACCTCTTGACACTTTCCAAATCACCACTGCATACCTTCTTGTAAAACTCGTCATTGAATGCCTTCAAATCGATATTTGCAGCGTCAATGACCTCAAGAAGTTCTAAAAGTGGCTCTTCATTTAAATACCCGTTTGTGACAAGGACTGTTTTAAACCCCTCTTCTTTAAACCTCTTTGCAACATCTAAGACGTATTCAAACCAGATTGTTGGTTCATTGTAGGTAAATGCAATGCCAATACAGTCTTTGTCTTTCTTTGCAAGCTCAATGAGTTTTTCTGTGTCAATTTCAAATACATTAGGACTGAGCTGGGAAATCTCATAGTTTTGGCAGTGCAAGCATTTAAATGAACATCCAAATGTCCCTATTGAAAGTATGCTTGAGCCAGGGTAAAAGTGATAAAGTGGCTTTTTCTCTATAGGGTCAAATGCAATTGAAGATATATATCCATAGTTCAGCGAATAGAGCTTTCCATCAACATTTTGTCTTGCCCTACAAAAACCAGTATTGCCAGGCAAAATAACACATCTATGCGGACACAGTTTACATTTTACCTTTTTGTTTTCCAATTTTTCATAATACCTTGCCTCAACCATCCTTACCTACTTCCCCTACTTGTGCCTTTCAACTGTAAACCTTTCTATTTCAAACTCCTCAAGGTCATAGTCAATCCCTGCCTTTTTGCAGGCAATCCTAAGCTGCTGTTCAACAGTGTCAACACCCTCTAAATCAGGAAGCAAAAGTCCTTGTCTTGCACCCTTTTTGACAATTACACCATACTTTTTGGGGTCAAGCTCCGACCCTGATGTCACCTTCTCAGGTGTGCTCAAAATATCAACATCATACACAAGAGAATCAAGCTCATCTTCTGTGACTTCTTCAAACCTCGGGTCATGAAAACCTGCTGCAACAGCATTTCGGATTATTTCTTTTGCAATGTTTTCTTGCGTCGGATAAATTGTGCCTATACATCCTCTCAAGTTTCCATCCTTTTTGATTGATACGAAAACACCTGCCCTCTCTCTTAGCATCCGCTCTGTAACATATTCTGGTATATAGTCCATGTATCTTCTGTGCTTTACATAGTACTCCAAGCTCTCTCTTGCAAGTCTTACATATTCATCTTCATTTTCCCTGAGCTTCTTGAGCCTTTGCTCTTTTTTAAAAGCTATCTCATCAAGGAGGGATGTTACAGGACCTTTTTGGTAAAATCCAGCAACACAGTAGCCTACCCCAAACGGTCCTTCATAAGAATAAACCTTTGATTCAATCTCATAGCTGTCAAATGCCCCAATTAGTACTTTTATTGATCTAAAACCACACTCTGCAGCTCTTTCAGAAAATTCAGGGTCTATATCATATATACCTTTGATATCACTTTTTTGCAAAAGATCAACTAAGAGCTTATCAAATTCAACGCCTTCTTTAGCAAACCCATAAGGACCATCTTCTTTTAGCTTGTGTGAAAGGTCACCAGAAGCAATAATTAAGCCTCTTTTTCCATGCTTTTCAAGAGCTTTTCTTATTATCATTCCATACTTGTACAGTTTTACATCATCAACCATACAGTACGCTGTGTGAATGAGTTCAAAATCTCTATATTTTTTGGTTACAAAATACAGTGGGACCATTGCACCATGGTCAAGATCACGCGAAATTCCATATCTTCTTTCAATCTTGTCTGTCACAAATCCAACGCTCAAACCTTCTTCTTTGCTCATCTTTGCTATATCTTCAACTATTTTGAGGTTATTATTAAACTTAAATTCAACTTCGCGCACACCCCATCTTGCAAGGCTGCCTTCAATGGTGGGCTTGTCATTTAAAAAGAAGACATCTGAAAAGATAGGCGCATGCGGTGATATAACAACAATTACATCCGGCTTATACTCTAAAATCTCATCTGTCACTTTTTCCAACGCCTCTAAAGTTGTCTGACATTTTCTCTCCTCGCCATTTCCAATTTTGTCAATTAGAATTGGCGGATGTGGCAACAAATACCCTACCATTTTTGTCTGCTCCTTACTTTGATTTTTTTCAATTTTCATATATAATATTTTACCCTTTTTTTGACCGCCCTTCTACTATTGAAATGTTAAAAAGTTGTTACAAATAAAATATAAAAGGCCAGCTCCAAAACAAATTAAAAGCCGGCCTTTTAATTTAAAAAATAAATCCTGGACACTTTTAAATTTTATCAAGCACTCCCTTTAGATACTCAAACCCAAGCTTTAATCCTTCTTTGACTTTTTCTTCGCTTCCTTCATACTCTGGGTCTTCATGCTCGATACTAACAACATAATCATAACCATTGCTTTTGAGCTCTTTTAAAAATGCTACCCAGTCAATCTCGCCTCTGCCGGGCATTCTGTATGCCCAGTAGCCCATATCCCAGGCGTTTTCCCTTTGAATTTGGCTACCGAAGATTGAGAACTTGTTAAGCTTATCTTTGAAAACCTGAGTATCCTTTGCATGAACATGGAATATCTTATCCTTAAAATCCTTTATAACAGAAACAGGGTCAATTCCAAGCCAATAAAGGTGCGATGGGTCAAGGTTCAAACCAAAATTATCATACGGAAGTCTTGAGAACATCTCCTCCCAAAGCTCAGGTGAGTATGATATTGTTCCCATCCATCCACCATCAGGGTTCCAGCCCGGCATTGGACAATTCTCAATTATGATAGAAACATTTTTTGACTTTGCATACTCTAAAATCTCTTTGAACACAATCTCAAACTCATCAAAGTTCTCTTTAATTGTCTTGTTATAATTTCTGCCAACAAATGTCCCGACATACTTGACACCAAGAAGCTCTGCCGCGTCAATTACCTCTTTTAGATGGTCATGGTACGACTTTCTTATTACAAGGTCAGGGTGAAGATTGTTGTCATAATATGCCAAAGAGGAAATCTCCATGTTGTTGTCTTTGAAAAGCTTCTTTATCCTTTCTGCTTCATCTTTTGTAAGGTTTGTAACATCTAAGGTTGTGCTCGAGTAGTCTCTTGCGTTTTTCACAGGCCAGCATGCAACCTCTAACATTTCAAAACCAACACTCTTTGCCCAGACAACCAAATCATCTAATTTTACATTTGGAAGGCAGGCTGTCAAAAATCCAAGTTTCATTTTCCAAAACTCTCCTTTCACATTCAAAGGATTTATAAGCTACTAATAATCAATCTTAACAACTTTGCCAGTTTGAGCCGACTCAAAACATGCAAATACAACCTTCATTGTCTTAAGTCCCTCTTCGCCAGAAATTTTTGGCGGGGTGTTTGTCAATATACAGTTTATAAACTCATCCATAACACCTGACTTGGTCTGCTTCTCGTTTGTCTGCATTGTGTCAAGTTCAAAGTACGCTTTTTGCCCATTTGCATACCTTATTATCATCGAAAACCTTGGGTCACCATAAAGAGTGACCGAACCTTTTTCACAGTATATAACTGTTGAGTTGTCTTCACTCCCTGGATATGTCCAAGAAGCTGTTACAGTCCCAATTACACCGCTTTGAGTTTTTAAAATACAAACAGCATTGTCATCAACGTCTATTAGCTCTCCGTTTGGATACCTTTTTGCAAGCGTTGTAACAAATGCAGCTGCTTCAACAAACTCTTCACCAAGTAAAAACCTCATCAAGTCAATCTTGTGAACACCCAAATCGCCCATGCTGCCAAACACAGCTGCTTCTTTGTGGAAAAACCATGTATCAGGTCTATCCGAACTCCAGTTCTCAGGTCCCCCATGACCGAAGGTAGTTTTAAAACTCAAAACCCTGCCAAGCTCACCGCTTTGAATAATCTGTCTTGCCTTTCTATGGGCTGCGTTAAACCTCTGGTTGTGAGCTATCATCAAAAACTTTCCCGTGTCCTTTGCTGTTTCTACCATCTTCTTACACTCTTCAATAGTTGTTGCCATTGGCTTTTCACAAAGAACGTGTGCTCCTGCTTTCAAAGCCTTTATTGTAGCATCTGCATGAATATAGTTAGGTGCTGCAACAACAACAGCTTCAGGTTTTTCTTCCTTTAACATTGTCTCATAGTCAGCATACACCTTTGGTACATCAAACATCTTTGCTATGTTTTCTGCATTTTTCAAATTATTATCGCAAACAGCAACAAGATCAACATTTTCATTAGACTTTGCCTCAGGTGCGTGTCTGTGCTTTGTAATTGAACCACAGCCAATTATCCCAAGCCTTACTTTGGACATCTCGCTTTCCTCCCTTGTTTATGTAAATGATTACATAATAATTATATTACAAAATGTAATCAATTACAATGGGTTTAAAAACAAAAAAAGTACTTCATGCCGATTCTCTTGTTTTTATGTCATGGGGAAGAATAACCTTTTCTTTTGAAAAGGCATTTTGATTTTCTAAGCTATTTATCAAAATCTCTGCTGCCTTTTCTCCAATGTCATACATTGGCTGAGCAACTGTTGTTATGCTTGGCTCATAAATCCTCGAAATCATGACATTATCAAATCCTGTTACTGCAAACTCATCTGGTATTTTGAGACCAAATGCCTTTGCTGCTTTTATTGCCCCAACCGCCATAAGGTCTGATGAACACGCAACTGCGTCATACTTTCTTGTGCAAAAAAGAACTTTTAGCCTTTCATAAATTTCTGCCCAGCCATAACTGCACCTTATGACATTTTCTTCTTTAAACTCTATACCATTTTTCTCAAGCGCTTGCCTGTAGCCTTCTCTTCTCTCATCTTCAGAAGGAATTCCCTCATTTCCTATTGCACAGAGGATATTCTTTTTTCCTTTTTTTATAAGATAATCGACAATGTCAAAAAAAGCCTTCTTGTGGTCTATAAGTACGCATGATGTGTCTAAAAATTGGTAAAACTCACAAGCTTGAACAATCTTTTTTGGGTCAACTTCAAGGACTGCATATTTGTCAATCTTCGCAGAAGCAATTATTGCCCCGTCAACCTGCTTTCTTTCTATGAGCTTCAGATACTCCGAAGCAACCTCAGGACTGTTCCCTGTTGTGCAAAGAAGTATTCCATAACCATATTTTCTTGCAGTATCTTCAACCCCTTTTACAACACGGGCAAAATATGCATTGGCTATAGTAGGTAAAATAACTAATATCAGGTTTGATTTGTCCTTTCGGAAGTTTCTTGCAAGAAGGTTGGGTTTAAAGCCAAGCTCTTCTATAGCCTTAAGTACTCTTTGGCGTGTTTCTTCTGAGACTTTATTTGAATTGTTCAAAACCCTCGAGACTGTTGCAACAGAAACTCCTGCTCTTTTTGCAACGTCCTTTACAGTTGGCATTTTACACCCCCAAAAATTTATATTACTGTCTTCTATTTTATACCTTTCAAACCATCTATTCAATATTTATTATCCTATTCCTAAAAATCTTAGCTTCCTTTTGAAGAAAAACTCTTTTTTCTTCTGATCTTCTGGTAAATCAAGATTGTGCAGAGCAAAGTAAAGAATGTAGCAAGCACAAAGGGAAGCAGTTTTGAAAAGCTATAACATTGCCCTGCAATTGCTCCAACTGGCATTGAAAAAAGAGATATTAAAAACATTGAGATTGAAAGAACATGTGCTCTTCTCTGGTCATCAACAGAGTTTGCAAGGATTGCATCCACAAATGAGTAATAAATTGCAGCCCCAATCGCACCAAGTATTGTGACAATTATCATGAGGAAAAAGCCAAAAGCTCCAGGCTTTGTTACTAAAATTAGAGCATTTGAAATGGTTATAAAAAGCATACCCCAAAACAATACTGTATCGTGATTTTTCTCTTTCAGTTTTGGTATGAGAAAGATTATAAAAATAAGTGTGACAATACTCCACAGAGTTGGAAATAGAGAGATAATATCATCTGGATAATTGAGCCCTTCGCTAAGATATATGTTTTTATAAGTGTCTCTAAATATAAGTGCGACGTTTCCAAATATAACAACCAGAACAATCAAAAGAAGGTCTTTGTTCTTTATCATGTACCTTGCACTCTCAAGCCATTCAGAAAGCTTGTTGTTATCACCATTGTTGTTCTCCTCAACAAGCTTTTGTCCAACTGAGCTCTCAAGGGTTATGAGGTGTCTTACAACTATCAATATATTTACTAAAACCCCAAATACAAGAACCACAGCTTTTGTTGCTGCAATCAAGCCATATTTTGCAACAAGCACACCCATCAAAGGTGCAAAGAGATTCCCCATGTTCCACACAAAAACGGTGACAGAGTATATTGCAACCCTTTCATTCTCTGTTGCATCTTCCATTAGCAAAAGGCGCCATGCAAGTTCAGAGATTCTCATAAGACCGTTGAAGATTGTTGCTATCAAAAACCATACAAAGCTTTTGGCAAAGAAGAAGATATAGGCATACACACACCATGCCAAAAAATCACCTATGAGAAGGACTTTTTTTCGCCCAAACCTGTTCACAAGCATACCAGCAAATGGTGAGGTAACAAGCATTACTAAGTTCAAAATTGTAGAAAGAAGGCCTATCTGATAGTCCTTTACCCCAAGCCTTGTCATGTAAAGAGAAGAGTAGATGATAAACATAGCATAGGGAATAGTGAATATTGGCTCAAATATCAAAATTTTTTTGGCATTTGGATTTATTTCTTTAAAAGCTGCAATTAACTGCTCTATCTGTGCCTTGATTTTTACCATAATAATCACCCCAAAAATACAAAAACGCTATAGCTGGCTATTGCCTTTATCAAAGCTCTCCACCAATTTTCATGTTATTAATTCCCTCACTCTTAGCACGATTATATATCTCATATAAATATTCCATTTCCAAATCCTGTGTACCGCAAAGTTTGCTATCTAAAACATCAGGTGTGTATTTATAAGGCTTTATAACATAAAGTTTTGCATTTTTAAGCCACCTTGCAATCTCCAACATGTCCTCTATTGTATGAAGATTTTTGTTGACGGTTGTTCTAAATTCATAGTCTATTTGAGAGTTTATTAAAATATTAACAGACTCCTCAATCTTTTGTATATCTTTAAAACCTGTAAGTTCAGGGTATTTTCTGAGTGGTGCTTTTATGTCCATTGCTACATAGTCTAAAAGATTTTCTTTTAAAAGTTTCTGTAAAACCTCTGGTCTTGAGCCGTTTGTGTCAAGCTTGACAAGAAGATTTCTTTGCTTTATTTTTTTTATAAACTCTGTCAAATATTCTTCATTTAAGGTTGGCTCGCCACCTGTGATACACACAGCATCAACTATGCCTTTTCTTTTGTCCAAATACTCAAAAAATATGCTATCATCCATAAAATCTCCTTTGAAATTTACAAGCTGAGAGTTGTAGCAAAACGGACACGAAAAATTGCAGCCACCAAAAAAACAAGTAGCTGCAATCTTTTTTGGATAATCAACAGTTGATATCTTCATAAAATCAACAAGCATGACAATAAACTCCTTTTTGTATATTGTTAAGTTTTGTGCTAAAAATGCGCATATTTTATTTTAACCTCTAAACTTTAAAATTTGCAAACCTCTAAATTGGTTAAAAAAGAAAAAAAGAAAACTTATTCAAGTTTTTTTCTGACCAAACTCAAGTTTTGCTCATCTTTGCAGTAAAATTCAAAGTCACAGCCCGTGCAATCTTGTCTTTTTATAGATTCTTCAATGAGTTTTAAAACATCTTCTCTTGTCTTGATGCTTCGTATTTCATCAATTGTTCTCAGAACATCCTCAAGGTGTTCATCTTCCATTTTATAGTCAAACATCTTTCCCACCCTTAACCAACATATGAATGAATGTATATCCTTTTTCGGTTCTCTTTCTAATATCGCATTTGTGTAAATAAATAGCTGTGGAATGTATATTGCAAACTTATTGTGGTCAAAATGTAAGTTTGTTTTAAAATCCAAAAGATAAACTTTATCACGAAGATGATATATCTTGTCTATTACACCATATATTATTTGATCTCCCAACTTCAGATAAAAAGGCATTTCGCTCTCTTCTTTTACTACGTCATTTTTAATTGAATCAACAAATGGGCTGTTAAAAAAGTTGTAAACAAGACTTTTGATTAAATTTTCATCTTCAAACCCATTCTCAGCCATTGCCAAGGCTATGTTTTGATTGAGGCTATCTAAATTGTCAAGTGAGGTAAGCTCAAGCACTCTGTGGACGGTTGTACCAAGCAGTTTTGCATTCTGAGAGATCTCAAGTTTTGTATTTGCCTCATCAAAAATGGGCAAGCCCATAATGTATTTGAAAGCAAAAAGTGCCCTGCAGTTTTTAAAATCTATTATATGAGTTGGTGATAGGCACCTGAACCTATTTTCAAACTCATCAGGCATGATTGTGGCAGGAAAGTCAGATTTAGTATTAACTTCAAAATTCTTATAAAAATCTTTCTCTAATTTTTCATCATCTTTTAGTTCAATCTTCTCATATTCAATGCCTATTCTCTCTGCTGCTTCAATAATTTTGGAAAGTCCAATCTCCTCACCAAATGACTTTGCGCCACCTCTTTTCTTGCCAACAGGTTTTACTATAGAATTTACCATAAAAAGTCCTGCTATTGGTCTTGTTATTGCAACATAGAAAAGTCTTTTTAGCTCTTGTTTGTCCTGAACACTTGCAATGTCCTTTACCACCTTATACTCATCCTTCATCCATATAGGTGCTATTACATATTTTTGGGACTGAACATTATAGCTACCTTTTAGTTTTGGATTTCTCATAACTGGCCCCTGCGTACTCTCACCAAGCCCTACTAAAAACACTATCGGAAAACTCAAGCCTTTTGCTGAGTGAATGCTCATTAAAATACTACTATCACTCAAACTTTTACCAAACTGAAGCCTCTCGTTCTGAAGATTTATAAATTTTTCCAGATCATCAACCGAAAAACTTGCGCTCTCTTCTACCAAATCGTAAAACAACCTGACATTTTCATATGCCGTTTTGCCAAAGACGTTATAGACTTTGCAGCTGTACTCAAAAAGTTCTTCAAACTCATGTAGAATCTCAGATAGTTTTTTAATATAAAGACTTTCCCGTGCTTTTGAGATGAAACTTTTTAAATCATCAACAGCAAGGTTTTGCAGCTGAGCTATAGTGCTAAATAGCGCTTCATGTTGATTTACACCAAAAATCGGGTTTGAAAGAAGCTGCATATAACCTGATTTTTTGTAAGGGTCTTGCAGCACATTTAAAAGCCCCCAAAGAGGCACAACTTCTCTTTGTTGTAAAAGCCCTCTTTTGAAGTTTATCTCAAGAGGAATGTTATACTTTTCAAAAACCTCTTTGTAAATGTGCGCTATACTCTGAATTTTTCTTGAAAGAATTGCAAAATCAGAATATTTAACTTTTCTTTTTGGTGCGCCACCAATGCTTATCTCAAATCCATTTTCTACCATTTCTTTTATTGTCTTTGCTACAAAGTGAGCTTCATTTGCAGCTCTATTCTCACTTGTTGGATTTAAAATTTCAACAACCTTTAAAAAACCATCTGCACTGTAGAAATATTTAAGAGGCTTGTAATCAGGAAAAAGGATTTTGCTAATTGTATCAATCTTTTGACCTAAACTTAAGTTTGTTCTGTAGTTTGTATCAAGCTCATAAATTCTGCTTGAGCCTTCTGCTGCCTCATCAAAAACCTCAGGCTCTGCACCCTGAAAACGATAGATAGACTGTTTTTTGTCACCAACATAGATTATATTCTCACAAATATTTTCAAATATTTCCTTTTGCAAAAAGTTTGAGTCCTGAAACTCATCAACAATAAGGTATTTAAATTTAGAATTTATATTGGCTTTGATCTCAGGAATTTGCAGAAGCTTTGCAGCTTTCTCCAAAATCAGGTCGTAAGTTATTTCTTTCAAAAATTCCTTGTCCAGCATCTCAGCTATGTGGTCAAAGATATAGGCAACCTCTGGGTCCAAAGGAATTGACTTTTGAATGTACTTTGCTGAATTTGAATACTCTTCAATCAAGCCCTGAATAAGATGAAAATACTCTTCAATAAAAAACTTCTCTAACGGTAATTTATTCAAAACAATTGGAACAACCGAAAGGTAATTGTCTATGAATTTGTAATAAAGTGCATTTAGTTCAGGCACTATCTTGAAATTTGCATCAACTTTTGCTCTCATCCAGTAAAACCTCAAAAGATACATACAAAAGGAATGTATTGTTTTTATATGTGAACTTTGAATCTTTGATATTGTCATGATGTCAATATTTTTCTGTCGTGCTTTTGAGATTATCCTGCTTTTTAGCTCTCTTGCAGCTTTTTCTGTATATGTTATAGCCACTATCTCTTGTGGCATGGCTTTGTTTTGCTCTATCAAATCTACATACAAATTTGCAATTCTCTCTGTTTTACCACAACCAGCAGAGGCAGTATATATAGATACCTTTGGCACTTTAATCACTTTCCCTTTCTTATGATCTCTATAATTTTCAATATAAAATGCACACATGATTGTATTCACATCTAAAACAACTTTTTATTGGATGTTTTTTTTGGTAAAACTCAGGGTCATGAAGTCTTTGAAGCTGATCTTTTAAAGTCTTCAGACTCTCTTCTGTTTGTGTGCCAAGCTCTTCTTGAGGGCTATTTTCATATATCACAAACCTTGGCGATTCATAAAGAAATATTGCTGCAACCTTTTCTAAATTGAAAACATACTTAGCAAGCCAGAGCTTGTCTATCTCCTCCTTTTTATTTGAATGTTTTGCTTTCACAAACCCATAAATCTCTTCAGTACCTACTTTGATAGCAAAATTTGGGAAAAGCTGAACCTCAAACCCTTCAAAGTTTTGTCTTATTAAAAGATTGTACTGTCCAATGTTTTGTGGGATAAACTCTTTCACGCCACTTTTGAACATTCCCTCAGCTATCTCAATTGCTATCTCCAATATATTTTCTGCAGATTTCCTTTTTATAACATCATTTGCGGTATATCTTAAGTTTTGAAGAATAAAATTATAGGTTTCTTGTGGCTGAGCAAAAGACAAAATTTTCTGGATACTCATATATAGTACTCTCAAGTTTGAAGAAAAGAAAGAATCATTATCTTCTATCTGGTCAACTGAGAATTTTTTGAATGCAAATTTCAAAGGACACTCATAAAGATAAATCAGCTCTCTGTCTTTGATTTGAACAATTTCTGGTACTTGTATGCTTTTTTCATCTTGACCTTTTGAAACTCTGTTTGCATTTTTGATTAGCTTGTGTTCCTTATGAGTAACAATTTCATGGCCTGGCAAATAGTTATTTTCAATTTCAACAACCTCAATTCCTTCCAATTCCAAAAATGGACTTTTGCTAAGTTCTTGCTGATAAAAGCGTGGGTATGACATATAAACCTTATAGGAATTAAGAATGCTTCTGAAACTCACTAATTCCTTTTGAAAGTTGTAATCAAAATCCTTTATCTCATCAAGCCCAAGCTCAAGTTTTATCTGATTATTCATCAAAAAGCCCTCAAGCCTTGGCTTTGGCAGAATGTCATCTGATAGCCCTATAAAGTACACCTTTTCATACTCAGAACCTATTGCGTCCTGTGGCAGAAGAATGTCTATCCCATTTAAAATCTTAATAGAAACATCTACCATCTTTTGTGAAAGGACTGTCTTAAATATATCAAGAAACTCCTCAAATGTATAGTCAAATTGAAATTCGCTGCTACTTTTACAGCCATTTTCAAAAACCTCATTCAAGGCATAAAATGCTTTTAAAAACTCAATATCGTTTACAAATTCAGCAGTTTTTGTTATTCCAAGCCTTTCAAAAACTCTTTTGGTTTGCAAAAGCCATGAACTATATGGCTTTGGTGATGTTTCATAATCCTTTTTTATTCTTCTAATCTGATTATAAACTCTTTGGATTTTAATGAGATTTTTTCTTTCTTCATCAAAAGAAAATATATTAAGTAAAAACTCAAGCTCTTCCAGTATACTTCCTATTTGCTCAAAATCCATAATGTGAATATCTTTAATTTTCTCAAACAAAATCTCAAAGTCTGCTTCTTCTTTGTTCAAAAATCTGTGAGTAACAAGGTTTTCAAATTTCTTTTTATCAAATTCAGAACCTAAAAATTCTATCAGGTCCAAGACAAACTTGATAAATCCAAACTCTAAAAGACTTTTTTGATAGTCAAGGTTTATGGGCAAAAGCTCTTCCTGAAAGCTCTTTGCTAAAATATCTTTGTATCTATCTATGCTTGGTACAACAACTGCTGCCTTGCTAAAGTCAATTCTGCCTTCAATCCAGTCCTTTTTTAACTCTTTTACAAGAGCATTCACCTCAAGACTAATATTGCCATATGAAAAAGCTTTTAAAAAGGTCTTATTTGAATCATACGTATTTTTCGCAATGTCTGACACAGAAGTAGATGGAAAGCCAAAGATAATATCAAATCCAAGAGCTTCAAGAAATTTAACATTTTCTTGGCAAAGTTCAACATCATCAAAATAGGGAAGGAAAATCTCTATGCTGGAAAGTTTTTTGGAAAGCAGTTTTAAAAGTCTTTTTTGATCACTTCTAAAATCAACAAAAAATGCAATCTTTGCACTATCGTAATTTTTAAGCTCAATCTTTCCCTCTTCATAAAGCCGAATTGCTAAATCCTGAAGATATGAAAAGTTAACAAGATTATTTTTATCAAGGTATTCTTTATATCTTGCAAAAAGAAGTTTTAACCAGTTATACTTTTCAAAAGAAATTGAAGATGGTAAAGAAGGATATTTTTTTGACTCCAAAAACATAAGATTTAAAAGATACAAAACCTGGCTTACAAATTCATACGTCAACACATTTTCAAAGTCTTTTTGCCCTTTGAAGATTTGTTTTAAAAGGTTAAAAACTATCAATATTTCCTGCTCTCTTGAGATAAATTTTCTCTCTTTTAAAATCTCGTTTTTAGCAGCACTTAGCAAATCGTCAAATGTGAATATGCCAATATCAAACAAAACCCCATTTTTTTCAACAAGCTTTTCTCTTAGCATTTTTATGCTGAAGCGACGTGGAAGGATTATGACCTGCTCTGCCTTTGCATCTTCCAAAAGGCTCAAATTTAGATTTTTGAGAAGGTAGGCTTTTTTCATGGAATTTTCTCCTCTCATTTACTTTAGTGCTGATTTAAAGATATCTGTTATATGAAAATAATTATACCATATTCTGTAGGTATATAGCACTAAAATGCTACCTTCTAAAAAGAAAAAGGACTGTTAGCAAGATTTTCAACAGTCCTTATTCAAATTACTAAATTTTGTAATGCTTTGAAGACTATATTATCCTTTTTTATTTATAATCTTTGCATACTTTAAAATTAGCTCAAATGACTCTTTTAAGTATTCCTTTGTTTTCTCCCTTACAGGTTCACCATCTAAAGTTGGCAATAAATAAGAATTTTCCAAACATTCCATTAAGTCGCGGAGAGTATTTTCAATATCACCTTTTTTTGTTTCAGATACGAAATTAACATCTCTATTTTCTTCACTAGTCGTTTCTACAAAATAGTCCATATTGATTTTCAAAACATTAGCAATTCTCTTTAATATGTCAGCCGGTGGAATTCTTTGATTGTTTTCATACCTTGACAAAGTAGCCTCTGTTATACCTGCTGCTTTGGCAACTTCTTTTTGTGTCAAATTGAGTTCTAATCTTCTTTTCTTAATTTTTTGTCCAATATTCATAAAAATCACCCTTATTCAATATTTTAAACTACCAGTTTTTTTCTTAAAGGTTTGTTACCAAATTTATAAGAAATCCTCTTGACAAATTGCCTTTTGTATATTATTATCAAATTGAATTTATACAAATGGTAAAAACGCAATAGAAATCTTTATCACTGACTCGAAAAATTACCAATTGTATAAAGTGTAGAGTGAGGTGATATCCATGAACACAACTTAAAACAAAAAAAT